>ERZ1740060.33-NODE-33-length-146306-cov-24.078044_pt1 | contig 146306 bp, 134 predicted proteins | sample MGYA00581743_ERZ1740060 | MGnify/ENA primary metagenome ERZ1740060 (study PRJEB43018, sample SAMN04849235) | marine metagenome | isolation source: floating plastic debris | place: Pacific Ocean | collected 2008-08-27 | study: EMG produced TPA metagenomics...
GCTCTAAACTTTCGACCACTTTAACCGATTAGACCTTTATGCGGATTGCTATATCCGGCAGCTCGGCGATCGCGACGAGTACACGGTCGTTCATTCCCTCTACGAGGGTCTTAACGGCTTCAGATAGAGCGTGGAAAGACGGGCGGCTGCACGATGACGACTTCACCGCGCACGGTTTCTCCCACGTCTAAGCGCTGGTGAGCATCGGTGCGCGCATAAAGGAGATCGCCCTGCGCGGTTGTCAGGGTATAGCGATATTCGCGACCTAGAAATTGGCGATCGCGCACCACTAACCCCCCGGCTGGATCAGGCTGCAGCGTCAGCTCCTCTTGCCGCACCATCAGTTCGCCCTGCTGCAACTCTGACCGCGCATCGTCGATCGGAAACTGCCCCAGCAGCGTTTGCCAAACATCGAGATCGCGCTCCGCCGCGATGAAGTTGGCTTGGGTGACAAACCCCGCCACAAAGCGTGAGCGAGGACGACGGTAGATTTCCTCCGGCGGGCCGAACTGCTCAATGCGCCCCAGCCGCATCACGGCCAAACTGTCCGAAATCGAGAGCGCCTCTTCTTGATCGTGGGTGACAAAAACGCCAGAAGCGCCAACGCTTTTAAGAATGTCACGGACTTCTTGGCGCAGATAGAGACGCACCTGCACGTCGAGGTTGCTGAAAGGTTCGTCCAGCAAAATTAAGGAAGGTCGCGGCGCAATCGCCCGCGCTAGCGCCACCCGCTGCTGCTGGCCGCCAGACAGTTCATGGGGAAAGCGTTTGTGCAATCCGGTCAGGCCCACGAGGGCAATCGCCCGTTCGGCCTCTGCGCGAATTTGGGGGTTGGCCAACTTACCGCGTCGCGCCAGCGTCTTGAGCCCAAACGAGACGTTGTCGATCACCGTCAGGTGCGGAAACAGCGCATAGTCTTGAAACACGACGCCAACATCGCGCCGCTCTGGCGGCAGCCACACCTGCTCACCACAGACTGGCCGACCGGCCAGCTCCACCGTGCCGCTGTGGGGGCGCTCAAACCCGGCAATCAGCCGCAGCAGCGTTGTCTTACCACAACCGGAGGGGCCTAATAGTCCCAATAAATCGCCTTTTTGCAGCGTGAAGCTGACCTGATCGACAGCGGGAGACGATTGCCCCTCAAACTGTTTGGTCAGTCCATCCAGTTTGAGAATGACCGAATTGGCGGCGATCGCGGCGGGGCTGACTGTGACCACTATTGCAAACAAAATTCAATAACCCATACGATACGGCGATCGCGTCAGGGTTGGCAAAGGCCAGGGGCAAATTAAGCCTGCTGTTCCAGTTCAACTGTCTTCAATCCATCAGGCGGCTTCTGTATTTGTGCCCACAGAGTCTTACCTATGCGGGGGATTGGCGGCCCCCAGACACGAGCCGGCATCGCTCACAATGACAGTTTTTGCAATTTTCGTGACGATACCGAAAATCCCAGGCCATCCCTCGTTACCCCCTGACTTTAGAAATCGGCAGGCGCAATGCTGCCTGCCGCACTCCGCATTCCGAATTCTGCTCACCAATTCCAAGCAAATCTAGATGACCTCGGGTGGGGATCAACATCAGCCTATAGAATGATCTGGATCTGTATTCCTGCCTTCCCGGAAAAAGCCTATGCCGCGCCGCGACGACCTCCAGAAAATTCTGTTGATTGGCTCTGGCCCGATTGTGATTGGCCAAGCCTGCGAATTTGACTATTCCGGAACTCAGGCGTGCAAAGCGCTCCGCGAAGAAGGTTACGAAGTGGTGTTGGTCAACTCCAATCCAGCCACGATCATGACCGACCCGGAAACCGCCGATCGCACCTACATTGAGCCGCTGACCCCAGAGCTGATTGCCAAGGTGATCGAGCAGGAACGCCCCGACGCCATGCTGCCGACCATGGGCGGTCAGACGGCGCTCAATCTGGCCGTCGATCTGACCAAAAATGGCGTGCTTGATCGCTATGGCGTTGAGCTGATTGGGGCCAAGCTGGAGGCGATTGAAAAAGCCGAAGATCGCAAACTCTTTAAAGAAGCGATGGAAGCGATCGGCGTAGCAGTCTGCCCGTCAGGGTTCGCTGAAACTCTCGATGAGGCGAAAGCCGTCGCCGTTCAAATCAACACCTTTCCCCTGATTATTCGACCGGCCTTTACCATGGGCGGCGCAGGAGGCGGCATCGCCTACAACCAAGAAGAGTTTGAGCGCATTGCCCAATCGGGGCTTGATGCCAGTCCTGTGTCGCAGATCATTGTGGAACAGTCGCTGCTGGGCTGGAAAGAATTTGAGCTAGAGGTGATGCGGGATCTAGCGGATAACGTCGTGATCATCTGCTCAATTGAGAACGTCGATCCGATGGGTATTCACACGGGCGACTCGATCACTGTGGCCCCGGCCCAAACGTTGACCGATAAGGAATATCAGCGGCTTCGCGATGCGTCGATTCGCATCATTCGCGAAATTGGGGTAGAAACCGGCGGCTCTAACATTCAGTTTGCGGTGAACCCGACCAACGGCGACTTCATTGTAATTGAGATGAATCCGCGGGTGTCTCGCAGTTCGGCCTTGGCGTCTAAGGCGACGGGCTTCCCGATCGCCAAATTCGCCGCCAAGCTGGCGATCGGCTACAGCTTGGACGAAATTGCTAACGATATTACGCAAAAAACCCCAGCCAGCTTTGAGCCCACCATCGACTACGTGGTGACCAAGGTGCCCCGCTTTGCCTTCGAAAAATTCCCCGGCACCCAGGCGGTATTGACGACGCAAATGAAGTCGGTGGGTGAGGCGATGGCGATTGGCCGCACTTTTCAAGAGTCGTTTCAAAAGGCGCTGCGATCGCTCGAAACGGGGCGAGCGGGCTGGGGCTGCGATCGCAAGGAAACCCTCCCCAACCTGTCAACGCTGCGCTCACGACTGCGCACCCCAAGTCCTGAGCGCATTTTTACAGTGCGCCATGCCATGCAGCTGGGCCTGGAATTAAACGAAATCTATGGGCTTACGGGCATCGATCCGTGGTTTTTGCATCAGCTCGCAGATTTGTTAGTCACCGAAAAATGGCTCAAGCGCACGGCCATCACAGCCCTCACAGCCCAGCAAATGTATCGCCTTAAGCAGCAGGGCTTTAGCGATCGCCAAATTGCGTTTGCCAAAAATACGACGGAAGACGCGGTGCGGAGCCTGCGTCAATCGCTCGGCGTGCGGCCAGTTTACAAAACGGTGGATACTTGCGCCGCTGAGTTTGAGGCCTACACGCCCTACTACTATTCCACCTATGAGACCGAAACCGAGGTGAAGCCTAGCGATCGCCGCAAAGTGATGATTCTCGGGGGTGGCCCCAACCGCATCGGCCAGGGCATCGAGTTTGATTATTGCTGCTGTCATGCTTCTTTTGCGCTGCAGGCCGACGATTTTGAGACCATTATGGTCAACTCCAATCCGGAGACGGTGTCGACCGACTATGACACCAGCGATCGCCTCTATTTCGAGCCTTTGACCCGAGAGGATGTGCTGAACATCATTGAGGCTGAGCAGCCAGCGGGCATCATTGTGCAGTTTGGTGGCCAGACGCCGTTGAAACTGGCCATGCCGCTGCAGGAATATCTGAATTCGGCGGTCGGCAGTCGGCAGTCGGCAAATCAGAAGTCGGCAAGCCAAGAACCGCAATCCACCCCAGCCCCCCAGCTCCCCAGCCCTCCTCACACTCAGATCTGGGGCACGTCACCTGATTCCATTGACATGGCAGAAGATCGCGAACGGTTTGAACAGATTTTGCGCGAGCTAGAGATTGTGCAGCCGGCCAACGGCATTGCCCGTAGCACCGATGAGGCTCTGCGCGTGGCCCGACATATCGACTATCCCCTGGTGGTGCGGCCAAGCTATGTGCTGGGCGGTCGCGCAATGGAGATTGTCTATAGTGATCGCGAACTGGAGCACTATATGACCTATGCCATTCAGCTGGAGCCCGAGCGGCCCATCCTGATTGACAAATTTTTGGAAGACGCGATCGAGGTAGATGTGGATGCGATCGCCGACGCGACCGGTACGGTAGTGATTGGCGGCATCATGGAGCATATCGAGCAGGCGGGCATTCATTCTGGGGACTCAGCCTGCTCAATTCCCACCATCACGCTGCCCGAAGCGTCGCTCACCACCATTCGCGAGTGGACGGTCAAGCTGGCCCGACGGCTCAGCGTGATTGGCCTGATGAACATTCAGTTTGCGGTGAAAGGCGACCAGGTCTACATTTTGGAAGCCAATCCGCGCGCCTCGCGCACGGTGCCCTTTGTCTCTAAGGCGACAGGGTTGCCCTTGGCAAACATTGCCGTTCAGGTGATGGCGGGCAAAACGCTGGCGGAACTCGGCGTCACGGCGGAAGTGATTCCCCAGTATATTTCCGTTAAAGAGGCGGTGCTGCCCTTTGATCGGTTTCCGGGCACGGATACGATTTTGGGGCCAGAGATGCGATCGACGGGCGAAGTCATGGGCATCGACACCGATTTTGGCAAAGCCTTTGCGAAGGCTGAACTGGGGGCCAGTCAGCGACTACCACGGTCAGGCACTGTCTTTATTTCGATGAACGATCGCGACAAAGAGGCGGTCGTGCCGGTCGCGCAAGCCCTGGCCGACTTAGGCTTTCAACTGGTCGCCACCAGCGGCACTCAGGCCGTACTCCAGGCCCATGGGCTGACGGTCGAAACGGTCCTCAAGGTTCACGAAGGTCGGCCCCATGTGGTTGACATGCTCAAAAACGGCCAGATTCAGCTAATTATCAATACCCCTATTGGCGACAAAGCGCAGCAAGACGATCACGAAATTCGGCGCACGGCGTTGGCCTATAAAGTGCCGACCTTCACCACCATTGCCGCTGCCCGCGCCAGCGCCGCTGCGATTCGCACCTTGCAAAAAGAAACCCTGTCGGTCAAAGCCCTGCAGGATTATCTCAGCGCCTAGCGTCGCTCTACAGCTTGCCATCGCCAATTGCAGGTTGGTCAAGATATAATGGGTTGCTGCAGCTTCGCTTCAACCAGCCAGGCAACTCTGATTGCTTTGCCCAATTTTTGATCCGGATTTACGCACAGAGCCTTGAAAGGTAGCGACAATCTGCAATCGCCATTGAACGACGTTAGAGCCGGGTATCCGCTCCAGTCAGCACCTCCCAAGCCGTAGCCGCCAGTCTTCCAAAAAACACGCCAAAGTATTGTGCAGAGAGAGCTGCAGCGATTGATGCGGCATTAAAACCTGAATTTCAGGCCATAACACCTGAATTTAACTGAATTTATTCCTATGGCTCCACTTAAGAGCCTGAGCCACTATAAAAACATCCTGTAGACTCGCGTGTGCTCCTTGAGCACGAGCCGGGCTGGAACCTCCTTCGGGAAGAGCCAGCTCGGCTTTTTATTTTAAAGACAATTTCCCCTCTGCGATCACGTCACTTCCCACCCTGAGAATGCCGAGCATCGTCTGCGCCGGCTCTCCACCCCGTTGGTTTGCAGGGCAGTGCTCACCTGTTGGCGCTGAGCCGGGTGACTTTGGCAACGCCGAAGAAAAAGGGGAAATCGTCTTATCTAAGTCGGTAGCCATCAATAAACATTGCTGTAAGGGATGTTGTGGCGACAGCCCAACACACGACTAGGGTAGGCTTTGGCACGTCACGCTAGACGATGAAACATCCTAAGATAATTAGGGCTTTCTACTGATCGGTTCACCGAAACTCAAAAGAGGGGGAGTGAGAATCATGATCAAAACCTTTGAAGAAGCCCATCAGCTGATTTTAGAGCTGCAGATCTGCACCATCTTCGAAAGTTCCAAAACTGAGCTCCCTTCACTATGGGAACATCTTGATTTGCCTGAAAAGCAGGAAGGCGAAAAAGGCTGGGGGCAAAAGGTATCCGCCGTCTGGGATTGGAAAAATCGTTTACCGGCAGAGTTCCCCGATGAGATTTTCTACGGCAAAATCAAAGGCGGGCTGGCAGCATTAATGACCCTAGACTATCTGCGAGACGTTCATTTCAAGTCGTCTTACAAATGTGTCGACGAACTCCATCCCTTGTCAACTCATATTTTCAAAAAAATTCGAGCAGAGCCCTGGGAAACGACGAGCCTGAGAAAAGAGATGATTCAAGAATGCGGCTGCTCTAAAAGCCAGTTTGATACGGCATTAAAAAATCTGCAGATTTCGCTGAATATTGCTCGCTCAAACGATCTCGAGATTGAGCGGGATACCTGGTTGACCTTTCAAGAGCTGTATCCAGAGATTTGGAATTGGCATGTCTTGGAAGATTGAACTTTTTGTTCAGCAGCCTGCTAAGTTGGCTGAGCGCGGCTGTTGCGCAGACACAGCAGTATGGGCGGAGAACCTCTGAGGCTCAAGGCTGAAAACTACGAGATCGGCAGCACGATCGCAAACTCCGTCCCGCGACCCAGTTCGGACTGGCAGCTGAAGGTGCCGCCGTGCTGTTCAGTTACGATCTGATAGCTGATCGACAGGCCCAATCCCGTACCTTTGCCGATCGGTTTGGTGGTGAACAGATGGTCAAAAATCTTGGCTTGGGTGGCGGCATCCATCCCTCTGCCATTGTCGCGAATGCGAATTTCGACACAGTTATACTCAAGAGCCGTCCTAGTCTCCACGATAATTTGCTGGGGACTGGCTTCTAACGCGTCAAATGAGGTGTGTTGAGCGGCTTCGTCAAAGACATCGATCGCATTGGCCAAAATATTTAGGAACACCTGGTTGATCTGTCCCGGAAAACACTCGACGTCGGGAATCTCACCATAGTTTTTGGTGATTAGGATCGCGGGGCGATTGTGATTGGCTTTGAGCCGGTACTTCAAAATCAATAGCGTGCTATCGATGCCTTCATGCAGGTTGATTTTGACTTTGTGCTCGGCATCACCGCGAGAAAACGTCCGCAAACTGGTGCTGATGCCTTTGATCCGGTCGATCGCCCCTTGCATCGACTCTAAAAGCTGGGGTAAATCTTCCCGCAAAAACGCTAGGTCAATCTCATCGGCACTGTCTTGAATGGAGTCAACTGCCTGAGGATACTGCTGCTCATAGCGTTGGATATGTTTTAGCAAATCCTGCGCATAGTCTTTGGCATTCGTGAGGCTGCCGTTGAGAAAGCCGATGGGGTTATTGATTTCGTGGGCAATCCCAGCCACCAAGTTGCCCAGTGTGGCCATTTTTTCGTTTTGCACGATCCGAATTTGCGATTGCTGCAGCTGCCGAGCATATCGCTGAGATTGTTCATACAGACGGGCATTTTCTAAGGAAATCGCCGCCTGGGCACAGAGTAAGTTCAACACCGTTAACCGTTCTTCCGTAAAAACCTCACTCGTGTGTTGATTACTCAGATACAACAGCCCAATCTGCTGCCCTTGATGTTGAATGGGCAGGCAAAGCACGCTTTTGGGGTGGTGCTGCCGCAGATAATCGTCCACAATCGGCAACGCTGTCTGCAGATCATTAACGACGACCCGCTCGTCCCTGTTTTTGACGTAGCGAATCAGGCTGAGGGGCAGCTGTGGGTGAGCTTCTAGCGGGTCGCTACGGAGTTCTATCTGCTCTGTCGTCGCCACCACCTTGACCTGCCAATCGCCCTCACTGCTGGGCAAGATCAGCGCACAGCGATCGCCGCCCGAACTTTGCAAAATAATCTGCGTAAACTGATGCAGCAGTTCTTCTAAATGAATCGTGCCCGAGAGCGTCTGTGAAGCCTTGAGCACCGTGGCAAAGTCAAACGTGCTGTTGATGTCTGCTGGATCTGCCAAGCCGATGGCCCTTGGGGGCGTTTGCGCCGTTAGGGTGGTATCCGTCGAGACCGCGAGGGGAGCCGTGACCGGCGATCGTGAGCTGGGCGACGACAGCCGAGACCGCAAAAGCTCCGGATAGCGCTGCTCTAAATCAGCGGTTTTAGCCTGAGCGCCCCACTGGTCATAGTGCTCATAGGCCGCTTGCAGATAGACAGTGGCGAGCGGCCGTCTGTGCGCCCGGAGATAAAACTCCGCAGCCAGTTCATTCGCCAAGGCCGCCTCTTGCCCATAGCCGTTGGCTTCGGCCCCAGCGATGGCGCGATCGTAATAGTCAGCGGCCGCATAGCGATCGCCCTGGACCCGATGCTGTTCCGCCAGGAGCAGATCAAGCTTGTGCTGAAAATTGCTAGGAGCCTGGCTGGCCCATCGCCGCAGTTCGGCTAACCCGTGTTGAATTTTGTGGAATAAGGGAGAGGCCGCGTCGGGCGGTTGTTGAGCATAAACCTGCAGCCGTCCTAACGTCGCAAAAAAGTGAAAGACCGGCACCGAAATCATGCCGGTGGAGGCACTGAGATACTGTTCTGACCAGTCGATCAGCGCCACAATGTCGTCATATCTGGCAAACAAACAGTGCAGGACAATCTTGTGGAGAGACAGATATTGCACGCCCGATAGCACTTGGTTGTCGATAAATCGGGCCAAAACCTGCTGCTCGTCAAAGACACGGCCCTGGAGCAGGCAAGGATCTGGGGAAGGCTCCAGCAGATTTAACGCAACTTGATGAACGAGCTGATTGCAGGCCAGCGATATTTTTTGGTTGAGCTGCTCTAACAGCAAGCCGTAGGCATCGGCACCCTGCCGCAGTTCCACCAGGTTTAACCCACTGAAGTAGGAATATTGCGACCAGTTGTAGGCCGCATAGCCAGCAAATTCCAAATCGCCCTGGTCGATGCCACTTTGACACCCCTCTCGCAACACTGGGGGCGCGGCCCGCAGCGAAATTTTGCCATGCATACTAAAAATCGCGGCCTGGTTAAACGTCCTGGCCTTGACGTCTTCGGCCTCCAACTTTTCCACTAACTGAATCGCCAGTTGCCCAAACTCATAGGACGCGCCTAAATCCTGGGAGACGCTGTTGAGAATGGCCGAATAGTTAGCGTAGCCAAAGGCTGACTGGGCACAGTTGCCAAACTGAATAGAGAGCTGGATTTGTTGACAGGCAATGAACGGTAGAATCTCCGGTTTCGCAATAAAAGATGGCGCAAAGATGCTCGACAACAGAATCATCGCCGCCACTTTTTCCCGCTTAGTCATGAGCGGCAAATGGATGAGCTCAGCCACCGCTCGCTCCGCCCAAAGCGCTTTAGTGTTGCGCAACTCGGCTTGCAGGTCAGCGGGCGTCGGGGACTCTGGCAACGGGATGCCCAGTAGGGTTAACGCCGTCAGCGCAATGTCAATCGCCACGGCGGGCATGCCCTGGGCCATCTGCGCTTGAATCTGCACGTCGTAAAACTTGACTTGATCTAACACCGTGCGACTCTGGCGCAGCGCGATCGCTGACCAAGCGGCCATCTGCGCATAATCACCGCAGACAAAAGCTGTTTTGACCGCCCCGGCATGCAGATCCAGGGCGAGTTGGTAGGTCGTTTGCCAAGCATCACTGGCGAGGAGCGACAACCCCACCTGAAAATATGCCAGCGCTGATTCATAGGCCGCAGTCGCCCTGGCCTTACGTCCGGCTAACCAATTCAAATGCGCCAGTTGCGGCTGCTCGTCGGGCCGCAGCAGCGCGCGACTCAAATTCCAATGATTCACCACTTCAAACAGGTTTGCTTGCTGATCGGGCGTATCCCCCAATAACATGCGACCGATTTGCAGGTGAATGGCCTGCTGCTGCTCGGCGGGAATCAGGTTGTAGGCAGCCTGTTGAATGCGATCGTGGGCAAAGCGATAGCTGACGGTCACATTGTAGTTACGGATCTCGCCCGGTTCACCCTGCTGAAAAAACTTGTAGGTCTCGCTTTCGGGCATGATCAGGTTATCTTGCAGCGCGGGCCACAGGGTCGTCGCGATCTCTTCCGGGGCACAGCCGCGGACGATCGCGATCGTCTGTAAGTCAAAGCGGTTGCCCACGCAGGCCGCGAGCATCAACACCGCCTGAGTCGTCGGGGGCAGCTTTTGTAATCGGCCCACCATGAACTCCACAACGTTGTCCGTTAAGGCCAACTGTCGCACCGACGCTAAGTCACACTGCCAATGACCGACCTCGCTATCAAAGACCAGGCGGCCCTCTTCGTACAAGCCCTGCAAAAATCGAGTGGTAAAAAACGGGTTGCCCTGCGTTTTTTGGTAAACCAGTTGCGCGAGCGGTGCCGCCATCTCAGCGGAGCATAGCAGCGTATCCGCCACCAAGGAGGTGATATCGGCCTGGGCTAGGGGCATCAGCGTCAGCCGATTGACGACACCGCCCCGACCGATAATGTCGTCGAGGGCTAACATCAACGGGTGCGCCGGAAAGACCTCGTTATCGCGATACGCCCCCAACACGAGCAGATAGCCGGTGTCTAACTCGGCCATGAGCAGCTTTAGCAGAGTCAACGAGGCGGCGTCAGCCCACTGCAAATCGTCGAGAAAAATCACCAGCGGATGCGCTTTCGTGGTGAAGACCCGCACAAACTGCCCAAAGAGTCCGTTGAAGCGATTTTGAGCCGCACTGCCCGACAGCTCTGGCACCGGCGGTTGCGGACCAATGATGGCGGCCAATTCGGGAATCACCTCCACAATGACCTGGCCGCGATCGCCCACGGCGTCTAGAATTTTCGCGCGCCAAGCCTGTAAGGCCGTATCCGATTCACCCAGCAGTTGCCCTAACAGACTGCGAAAGGCTTGCACAAAGGCCGAAAACGGCACGTTGCGATTGAACTGGTCAAACTTGCCCTGGATAAAGTAGCCCTTTTGACGCGTAATCGGCTTGTGAACTTCGTTGATGATGGCAGTTTTGCCCACCCCCGAAAATCCCGTCACCAGCATCAGTTCAGACCGAGCCTGAATGACACGCTCGAAGGCGGCCAAAAGCTGGTTGACTTCGGGCTGGCGACCATAGAGCTTTTCAGGAATCAAAAAGCGATCGCCGACATCTTGCTGGGCCAGCTCAAAGGCGGCGACGTCTCCCGTCGTTTGCACCTGCTGCTGACAGAGTTGCAGATCATGCTGGAGTCCGAGGGCACTCTGGTAGCGATCTTCGGCATTTTTGGCCAGCAGTTTCAGGATGATTGCCTGCACGGCTTCAGGAATAGGAGATGGGCTCGCCGCCGGAAAGGTCACCGGGCGAGCGAGATGACAATGCACCAGCTCCATCGGGTCTTGCCGGTCAAAGGGGGGCTCACCGGTCAACAGCTCAAACAGCGTGGCCCCCAGCGCATAGAAATCGGTGCGATAGTCAATGCCCCGATTCATGCGTCCCGTCTGCTCCGGTGACAGGTAGGCCAGCGTGCCTTCTAACACGGTGGGACTGGCCAGCTGTTGGCGCTCTCGAGGCAGCAGACTGGCAATGCTAAAGTCAATCAGCTGAACTCGCCCGCTCTCGGGATGAATCAGAATATTGCTCGGTTTAATATCTTTATGAATGACGCGCTGCTGAATCAGATAGTGCAGGGCATCGGTCAGCTGCAGCGCGACATCCAGCACCTCCGCAACGCCCCAGGGATGCTGCGCTCGATAGGTGTTTAACGCGACCAATCCCTCATCGGGCATGACCAGCACGTAGCTAGCACCATGGCGCTCTAGCGCCAGAGGATGCACGATATGGGGATGCTGGAGACAACGCGCCAGGGCGTACTGATTGCGAAATTGCACCAACTCCTGGATGTCGGCGGGCTCGGGATGCAGCACCTTGATGACCACCGACTGCTGATCACGTTGCAGCGCTCGGTAGACTTCGGTGCGGGCTCCCTGCGAGAGCTGTTCAACAACGGTATAACCCGGTAAGAGGGGAAAGGTGCGATCGCGGGTATTCATGTCGAATCAGAAGATCGACTCCATAAGTTGTGACTAGATTGCCCTAAGTTGTCGTGAGATTTCCATTCGCCAGACTGGTTTCATCATACTGAGGGGAAGTTGAGCCAGTACAGGCGGTTAGACCGGCCACTCATCAATCAGGCTCTAGCAACCTGGCGCGCCCAGCGACCCATCACCGCCTCTGCTCTGGAAGCAGCAAAAAATATTATTTTTGCAGTTTGCTTTGTTTAACAAAATCTGCCAGTAAAGTTTGTTACACGAATTTGCTCATACACATCAGCAGGCGATCGCCTGTCTCCCGCCGCTAATGACGGTTCGCCAGCGGGTAGCTTAGCCGCACACTGGTATCCACTTGCTCCACCGCCACCAAAGCCGCTTGCAACACTTCGCTACCGGCCCCAGCGCGACAAGCATTTTCCGTAATCACGCGCTTCCAGATGCGGCTACCGGGTTGACCGTGATAGAGCATCAGCAGGTGACGCGTAATACTGTTGAGTTTGAGTCCTTGCCCTGTCCACTGGTCAACGTAGGGCAGCATCGCGTGGACGATTTGCGATCGCGTTTTCGCGGTTCCAGGCTCACCAAAGATGGTGCGATCGACCTCGGCAAATAAATAAGGCGTCTCATAGGCGGCACGGCCGACCATGACCGCATCGACATGATTAAGGTGCGTCTGGATCTGCGGCAGGGTTTTGATGCCGCCGTTAATCTCGATCCACAACTGCGGCAAATCTTGCTTCAGGCGATAAACATCGTCATAGCGCAGCGGCGGCACATCGCGATTTTCTTTGGGGCTGAGGCCCTGCAGCCAGGCTTTGCGGGCATGCACGCTAAACCGCCGACAGCCGGTAGCGGCCACCGTTCCGACAAAATGGGCCATGGCCTCATAGCTGTCGTGGTCGTCAATGCCGATGCGATGTTTGACGCTGACGGGCAAGGGCGTTGCCGCCATCATGGCCGCCACGCAGTCAGCCACGAGGTCTGGCTGAGCCATCAGGCAAGCGCCGAAGTTGCCGCTCTGCACGCGATCGCTGGGGCAGCCGACATTCAAGTTGATTTCGTCATAGCCGTAGTCGGCGGCAGCGCGGGCACAGGCCGCCAGCAGGGCCGGATCATCGCCGCCCACCTGTAGCACCAGCGGCTTTTCTGCTGGCGAAAAGCCCAGCAGCCGATCGCGATCGCCGTGCATAATCGCCTGAGCCGTCACCATCTCGGTATAGAACAGCGTCCGCCGCGTGATCTGCCGCATGAAATAGCGATAGTGGCGATCGGTGCGATCCATCATGGGCGCGATGCTGAGGGGATAGCCCACAGCTGAAGCGGTGGCAGCAGTGGACGACTGGATAGCGGAGACGGTCATGGCACTAGGCGCGGCAGGTCTTTCAACTTAGCTTAAAAAGGGATGAGCTATTTTAGACGGGCGGTCTAATCAACCCAAGATCCTTTGTCATCTCAGTGCCATGTATCGCCCCACTGCCTTTCAACAAGACGATATTGATAAACTGACGGCCTTTATGCAGGCCAACAGCTTTGCCACGTTGGTGTCGATCGCGGGTGGCGTGCCTTGCGCCACCCATGTCCCACTAGTCGTGAGAAAGACGCCCGAGGGCCTCAAGTTAGTAGGCCATCTCGCTAAAGAAAATCCCCAGTGGCAAGCCTTTGGCACCGCCGAGTCGCTCGCCATCTTTACCGGCCCCCATGCCTACGTATCGCCAACGCTGTATGAAAAACCAGAAAGCGTGCCCACCTGGAACTACATTGCCGTTCACGCCTACGGCAAGCCTCAAACCCTGACCCTTGATGTCGCGCCGGAGGCGATGGAGCAGATGATTGACGAAATGATCGGCGTCTATGAGGCCAGCTACGACGCGCACTGGCAGAGTCTCTCTAGCCAATTTCGCACGGGGATGATGCAGGGCATTGTGGGCTTTGAGATGCCCGTCACTCGCTTAGAAGGTAAATACAAGCTCAGCCAAAATCGTAGCCATACCGAACAGCAGAACGTCGCGGCGGCCCTGGCTCAGCACGCCGATCCCACGATTCACACCATCGGCGTCGAGATGCAGCACAATCTGGCACCTCCCGATTAGGGCATACCTGTCAACTACCCGTTGCTTGGCCAAACGGTCAACGCAACGATGCCAAACACCAGCAGAATGATGCCAGACAGACGATTGAGCCACCGCATGTGGGTCGTAGTCAGGCGGGTGCGCAACAGGCTAACGGTGCCGCTGAGCAACAGCCACCATAGGGCCGAGCCGCAGAACACACCGAGCACCAAAACGCCGGATGTGCCATAGTCTGACGCCGATTCAACCATGCCCAGCCCCGCAAAAATCGCCGCAAACGAAAAGATGGTCGCCGGGTTCGTCAGCGTTAGCAACAGAGTTGAACCATAGGCCGTGAGTAGCGATCGCGGCCCAGTCGCCGCGATTTCCACTTCAGATAAGGCACCGGCTTGACTATTTTCAACAGACGCGGTGGCGGGTTCAGCCGGTTTTGCCAACAGCGTTTTCACACCCAAATAGCAGAGAAAGAGGCCCCCAAAAACTCGCAGCCCCACCGCCTGCTCAGTCAAAAAGTCGGCGATCGCCGTCAGCCCAAACCCGGCGATGCAGCCATACAGACCATCTGCTGTCGCCGCCCCTAAGCCGGAAACCAACCCCACCCAGCGGCCCATAGTCAGAGTGCGCCGAATGCATAGAATGCCAATCGGCCCCACGGGAGCCGCGATCGCCAGCCCCAGGGTGAGCCCCGTAAAAAAGGTGGAAAACATAAGCATAGAAAGAAGACGTGAAGTGATGAATAAAGCCCAGGGCATCGACACCAAACCCGCATGTTGTAGGGCCAAGACATCGAGACCAAAATGTTCACCGACCAGGCAACCTCGGGTTTGCTCAATGCCTCGGCCCTAACCCCACCAATCGACTCAAGCCAGATCACTAGGAGGAATCGGTAGCGCAATGGTCTCTTTAACCGTCGACAGGGCAATAGTCGTGCGGGTTTTAGCCACACCGGTCACCTGTTTAAGGCCATCGGTGATCAGTCGCTCAAGACCTTGAGTACCTTGACAGCGCACCTTCAGCAGGTAATCGTCATCGCCGGTGACGTGGTGACATTCCTGAATTTCTGGCAGGGCATGCACCTGAGTCAAAAAGGCATCGCGATCGCGGGGATGATCGAGTGTGACCGCGATGAAAGCGGTCAGGTCATAGCCCAAACTTTTGGGATTCACCTGGGTGAGATAGCCCTGAATCACCCCGCGCTCTTCGAGTTTGCGAACGCGATCGGCGGTAGCCGGGGCCGACAAGCCAAGCTGAGAAGCAAGTTCGGCCCAGGTCATGCGCGCCTGTCGCATCAAGTGAGCCAAAACCTTCGAATCCAAAGCATCCATCATCGTAGACACTGCTTTCACATGAACAACAGCTAACATACCTAGCCAAACATGAAAAATCAAGGTGCTTTTTATATTTAATGAATTAAAATTAAATTTTTACTTTCATTATGAAAGTGGGATAATCAAATTACCTTGCATTCCACTCACCGCAGAAGCAAGAACCAGGGCAGAAGCCGTTCGAGAGGCGGATGTTCTCAAAACATTAAGATGAGAGACATCTGACGGCAAAACGCGATCGCCTGTCCCACAATAGATTTCAGGTTCTTAACGCTTCGCAAAGTTCCGTTTCAACTCTGAAGTCCCCTGCCCTCATTCCCCTCTCACTTCTCCATGGCTTATTACTGGTTCAAAGCGTTTCACATCATTGGCGTCGTCGTTTGGTTTGCCGGGTTGTTTTACCTGGTGCGTCTCTTCATCTATCACGTAGAAGCAGAAGCCGAGCCCGAACCCGCCTCTGGCATTCTCAAAGCCCAGTACGAGCTGATGGAAAAACGGCTCTATCGCATCATCACCACACCGGGGATGGTGGTAACGGTGGCGATGGCGATCGGGCTGCTAGTGACGAATCCCGATTGGCTCAAGCAGGGGTGGATGCACGCCAAGTTAGGCTTTGTGGCGCTGCTGCTGTTTTATCACCACTACTGTGGCCGCTTGATGAAACAGCTCTGGCGCGGCGAATGCAAGTGGAACAGTAAGCAATTGCGCGCCCTGAACGAAGCCCCCACGCTGCTGCTGGTGGTGATCGTGATGCTGGTCATCTTCAAAAACAACCTGCCGACAGACACCACAACTTGGCTCGTGGCCGGGCTGACCGTTTTCATGGCGGCAACCATTCAGCTGTATGCCCGCAAGCGTCGTCTCGATCAAGAACGCCAACAGCTATCTGCCACCTCGACAGACGACGCTGTAGACAAAACGCCTGAGCCCGCCCAAGGCTAAATTTGGCTGCTCGCGCAGAAATCAAGACCCACTTAAACAAGTTCTCTGTTGGCAAATACTTGGGGAGAGTTGAGGTGTGAAAAACTCCGCTCATCCTTCGATCATGGTCGGTTGAGCAGAATTGTAGGGTCAGTCACCTTGAGAGCAATCAACAACCCAGCTCTCCTCTCACTGGATAGGACTTACGCAAGAACCCCCTTGTATCCCCAAAATCTGGGGGATGTTGAATCCGATTCCCCCAGATTTCGGGGTTAGGGGCCAAAATCAGATTCAACTGCGTAAGTCCTGACTGGAAAAGGATGCCAGCTTTTTATTGGCATCCGAGCAAGCGCGAAAAACCTTTTACCGACATCAGGCAAACCAACAAGCTGCTACACGATCGCCGTCTCTGGCGCTTGACCTGCAGACATTTCGGTCGGCTCCAAAGACTCCATGATTTGCAGCAGTTCGCGTTCAAACGCGACCTGAGCCCGATTAGTACGGCCGCCGACGAAGAACTGTCCGTCTGATTCCAAGGCCCAGATTTGTGAATGGGAAATGTAGCTCATCAGGACGCCAATCATCAGCAAACCAAAGCCAAGATACACGGCGGGAATGCCCGGATCGGCTTTGATCTGTAGCCCGGTGCTGCCGACGATATCCACGATCGAGAGCTGAATCCCGTTGACCTCGGTGGCCATGCCCTTGCGCACGGTCGAGATTAACTGTCCGTCGTTGTCATAGACCAGCAGCGTTCCCTGCAAATCGGTCGCGACCAGCGAAACGCCATCGCTCATATCCGGTTTCGTTGGCAGCCATGTGCCCCAAATGCGTGATTTGCCTTCATTCAGCGGCCCCATCGGCACGTCCAACACCGGACTGTTGTTGAACTTAACCTTGACCCCAGCAATGCCCCAATCAGCCTGATATAGGGTGACGCCGCGATAGCGCATCGGTTCGTTAACGTGAATGGTTTTCTGCTTGAGCTCGTTGCCCGCTTCGTCAATTACCGTCAGGTCAGAATAAAACTGATCGATCGCCCCTTCGGCGGTGTAATCAATCCAAAAATCGTTAACCCGCACCGCCCAATCTTTAGGGATTTGCGCCTCCGCCCACGGGCCAGCATCAAAGATGTTGCGAATTTGAAAGACCTGACCACTCGGCACCACTTCTTGAGCAAAGAAGCCCGTCATACCGCCAAAGATGGCCCCGGCGAGGATGATCAGCATACTGGCATGAACCACAATGGGGCCGATGCGACCCGCCACCCCCTTTTGCGCATAGAGCGCGCGATCGCGGGTAAAAATCTGATATCCCCGCTGCTGCAAGATGGGGGAAATTGCTTCTAAATTGCCCTGACTGAGTTCACCGCTCAATGCCAGCTTGTTGAACTGACGCGGCTGGGTATAAAAATTCCAAGTGCGCGAAAACCAGCGCAGCGCGGTGATCTGCCGCGTAAACGTACAAGCAGTCAAGCTGCTACCAAACAAAATCAAAATCGCCAGATACCACCAGGTGCGATAAACGTGATCGAGCCCCGAGATCAGAATGAACTTCCAGTCGAGAAAGCCAAACAAGGCCGGATCATCGGGATAGTTCGCCTGGTAAAAGGCCAAAGACTCCCCTTGCTCAATGACGGTGCCCGTAATGCTCACGACGGCGATGGTAAGCAGCAGGGCGATCGCCAGCCGCAAGTCAGCCAGTAGGGGCAGCAATTCTCGTTTGAAGTATCGCTGTATCCAGCGGTTTAACATCGTCATCATGGTGCCAAGGGAAATAAATTATGTGTGTTTAAATCGGTTTAGAAAAATCTGACTGTTTTTTGAGATGTCCTGTGCTGGAGATGACCCGTTGTCATCTCGTCATCAAAATTAATCATGAGTCACTAGACTAACTGGCTCGGCGTGAAGCGCAGCAGAAGGGAAAAAACGCCAAAACCGACCAGCAAGATACCACTCGCTGGCGTAATCCAGCCTGACCAGCGGCGAATTGCCAAGAGCTTTTTGAGCGTGGCGGTAAAGCTGCCCGCAATCACCAGGGGAGTGACGTACCCAACGGTATAGGCCAGCAGCAAAGCGCCTCCCAAAACCGGATCGCCCGTAGTCGAAATCCACGCCAGTAGCGTCGCCAGCACCGGCGTGCTGCAAGGCGAAGCGACTAAGCCAAAGGTGAGGCCCAGCAGGTAACTTTTCACGGCCAGCGGGACGCCCATCGTGGTGACATCCACGTTGTTGCCAAAACTGGGCAGGGGAATCGGCAGCGCTTCGAGCAGATTGAGACCCATCAAAATCGCCAAGACGCTCACCACAATGGGTAGCCCGAGGCCCACCTGGCCATACACCCGGCCCAAGGCCCCCGCAATCAGCCCCAGAGCGGCCAGAGTCGTGGCAAGGCCCAAGGCAAACCAGGTCGATTGGGCGATCGCCTGGAAACGGCCCTGCGCTTCGTAGCCGCCCATATAGCCCACCATGATCGGCAGCATCGAGAGCGTACAGGGAGTCAGGCTGGTGAGCAACCCCGCTAGCCAAACCACGCCGACACTGACGAATGAAATGCTAGTGAGCTGATTGGCCACCAGCGTATTGGCATATTGGCTGACCTGATAAAGGTCGATCTGAAGCGTTTCTAACATCGTGATGATTGGCCACCGACAGGGGGCGATCGCCGGGCTGTGTCTTTAATCATTCTACCGATGACGAGGACGTTACGGGATGGATGACGATCAGGCCGCCGTGTTAATCAGCATCAGTGCTTCGTTGCCGCTTCTTCAATTGGTTAAAATCAGTGAGCTAGCCTGGTCAACTACCCCTCGCCTTTCAACCATTTGCCCTAGCTCTGCAGCCTCATAGCGACCTTCAAAGGCTTCCAGAGCCGCCTGCCGCAACGCCGAGTCATAGGCATCTTCCAGGGTTTCCTGAAGTTCTTCCACGGTTAGGTAAAAACTCCCAGATTTACGTCGCCGATTAGTTCGCTGAATTTGCTTGACCGCATTAAAAATAGATGTCTCCCAAAAGCGAGTTGTTCGTCCCTCCACCGCCTGTTTAATCAAATTCAGAAGCAGGACAACGCTGAAACTAAAGATCTTGTTGAGTTTGTCATCCTTGCTCATCTCCGTCATTTCCTCGACCAGAAGCAGAGCATCACTGACTCGGTCAGCTAACAACAATTCTCGCAGCTCCAGCAACTCTTCCATATCACCCTCAAAGGCACTTCTTGTTAATTCGCCAATACTTTCAACTACATCATAGAGAGTCTATTCATTGCGGCGCTTAGCTACGTGACATCAGTGGTTGAGGGTTGAGGGGATTCAACTCAGTAGTACTGATAGCTTCGCCCAGCAGCCAGCGGGTCAAATCGACGGACAAGGTTTTGGGCGTTGCTAGATTACGGGATGAATTTGCCCCCCAGCCCCCAACTCTGGGGGAGCCGGATTTCTCAAAGTCCCCCAGAATTGGAGGCTTACAGCCCTCCGGGCAGACAAAAAAAGGGGGCGAGATAACTGGCAACTCACATAGATCCATACTTCGATTCAGCAATGCCAGGTTTTGAGCAAGAATTTGCAGATTACGTCAAACATCTGTGTTCGCTAGCTGAAAGTAAGCCTCCACGACCGAGACTAACAGGCTGGCTTTATAGGCACTTCTAAAATCTTTGGATAGATCAACGGTTGGTCTTGTGATGCAGTTTTCTAAAGCCGGCAGTTGAGCCATAACTTGCTGCAGAATAGCTAAGCCAGTGTCGGCATCATCTTGCTGGCTGGCAGAGACACAAACCTTTTGCAGGTCTTGCACCACATCATCCAAGTATTCTGCTTTGGGACTAACACCTGCCAGCCGCAGAGCCAGATCTTTAAGGTATGCTTCGGTGATCTGCTCTGCGATCGCTAAAGCTTCCTCTATTGAACCTTGCTGAACCCACGATTGCACTTGGAGAACTCGTTGCAAATTAGCAATATGAGCGTTGTTGTTAGCTAGGGCCTCTCCAATAGTTTCTGCTATTTGCGTTCTTTCGGCTGCCGCCCTGTCATCTGACTGATGGGTCATGTGCCTGTTCAGCTCACCCCAGGCATTGGCAATATCGTTCAAAACAACCTCGCGGCAAACTGCTTTACCGGGTTCATCAAGGCTCATTCCCTCTGCTAGCTGTCTGGCTTCCTCCAGTAGGGATCTGGCGTGATCAAACTGATTCAGCCTCATCCTTGGCTGGGACATGATCCGCAAAGCTTGAGCCTTAACGCCTAGATGTATTTCAGACGCGACGTATACTTCTCCTTCCTGAAGTAGGCAAAGCAGGTCATCTCTACTTTGCTTTTGCCGAGGCAAAAAGATATTTCTCAACGTGTGATATCGACCATTTGGGAAGCTAATCTGTTGGACTAAAGAAAAGGCTCTCTCCGGTTGCCCGTAAAAAGCGTAGGCTGCTGCTGCCTCTTGCAAAACTACGCCTTGCTCCCATTCTGGGTCGACCAGCGCTAGCAGATCCTCAACCTGCTGATATTCCGAATTTTTGATCGCACAGTCAACGATTTCATCAAACGCTCGAAACACTCGTTGGTATTCATCTTCGATTGTTTGCGCAACTTGAACGGCTTCGTCAAACAACCCTATCTCGACATAAGTCGTAGATACATCCAAAAGATCATGAGACCGATTTTCAAGATTTTCATTTGCTCTCGCTCGATCTAACAATTCAGCCAAGAGCTTCTCAGCTTGGCTTTGTTGACCAGCCTTCACTAATTGTTTGACAACTTTATGTTCCCAAAAAGTAGACAGGTCTTTTGGCAAGTGCGCCAATGCGTGAATAGCCTGTTCGATGTACTCTACGGCATCCTCTCTTGCAGCATTCTGATTGAATTGGTTTGCGATCGCCAGATAGACCTCTGCCCGATACTCAGGGTTCGGGATTGCTGGCATCGCGCTAGTGATTTCTGATAGCAAGGAAAGCCCCATCAGCAAAGGTGCTCTGCATCGTTGTCCTTCGCTATTTTAGGCTGGCTCGATTAGCGATCGCCTTGCACCGTTCACCGCAAAGTCAGTCATCATCCGATCAGCGTTGCCTGTTCAACGGGTAAGCGGACGACATTGTCGTCTTTAATTTCGCGAGCGACCCGAGTCAATAGCGCCGCCGTCACCAAGCTCGAAATCATTGAACTGCCGCCATAGCTAAACAGGGGCAGCGGTAGCCCCGTTGTGGGCAAGGCTCCGACCGCAACGCCAATGTTCAAAAATGACTGACCGACCAGCAAAACCATCGCCCCTACCGCGATCAAGCGGTGTAGTGGATGGTTGGCGCGCAGAGCAATCAGCGTCGCGAGCGAGGCATAGACCAGCAGCAGTAGCAGAAAAATCAGGCTGCCGATAAAGCCAAACTCTTCGGCATAGACCGCAAAAATAAAGTCAGTGTATTGAATCGGTAAGAAAAACAGCTTCTGCTCAGAAAAGCCAAATCCACTGCCGAATAACCGGCCCGACCCAATCGCCAGCAGACTTTGAATCAGCTGATAGCCATTGCCGGTCGGATCGGCCCAAGGATTCAGAAATGCAGTGATGCGTTCGCGCTGATAGGCGTTTGCGCCCAGGCTAAAAGTCGCCGCCAGGAGTCCGGTCACAGCGGTCGTAATCAGCAAGCGATAGGGCAAACCCGCCGCTAGGGCAATCAGCCACAGCGACAGGCCACAGATCGCCGCCGTACTCAGGTTGGGCTGCAACAAAATAAGGCCGATCGCGACGGCAAAGAGCGCAATCCATACTCCCCGCGTCGACCACGGCAAGCTTGACCAGCGACCAAACAGGCGGGCAGCCTGCAAAATTAGCAGCGGCTTCAGCAGCTCTGATGGCTGAATCAAAAAAGGACCGATCGACAGCCACCGCGTCGCCCCGTTGATGGTGATCCCTAACGCGGGCATCAAGGTCAGAATCAGCAACCCCAATAACCCGCAAAAAGCGATTCCCGACAGGCGAATGAGCCGGGTCAGGGGCTGCTGCACCACCCAATTAAACAAGGTCAGCCCGATAAAAACCCAGAGCAGCTGAACCGCTAAAAACCGCCATCCCACCCCCGTTTCCTCTAGGGCCACCGGGTAAGAAGCCGAAAAGAGCGTAATCAGCCCAATGGCTAGCCACACCAGCGTTAGCCACCGGGTTAATCGGGCCTCACGTGACCACTGAGCCGTCGTGGGATCAACGACGGGGAACAATCGCCACAAAAGAGTTGCACTGGCCTGGAAATTCATCAGCTTGCTTAATTGAGCGGGGGTAGGGCGATTGTGGACAGGAATCTTAGACCGCCTTTATCAGGCCTGATGTCTGCTTGATTCGCAGTCTTGGGCAAAGCTCACAGTCCCCAAAACGAGAGGAGGTGGAGATCGCCGACGCCGAAAACTTAGCGCCCCAACTGGGTGAGCTGAGATATCGTCGGAGCAGCAGATCTTTGTCCCTCAGAACATCCGGTCAGTATATCGAACTCCCAATAAAAAAGTAGGCAATGGATACCCATGCCTACTCAAATCACTCACAATACCCCAAGTTAAAAGCAACGAGAACTATAAAAGCCCAGTGTTGAGGCCAGGTCGTCCAGTCGCCATCTCAACTTTGACAATCTTTCCACCCATTTTTTGAATCCGTTGCTGCTCACTAAACCAGTTATCGTAGGGCACTAATTTAGTAAAAAAGGTGTTCTGCAACTCTCGCTGGGTGCGAATGCGAGTTTGGCTAGGAACACAGGCCGTAATCTTAAACATTCGCATGGCAAGTTAATTCTCCTGACCTATATCAATCAACATTCAGTTAGTCAAACAGCTCAACGGGTGATCGCGCCTGGTTTCTGAGATTCAGCAGACAGTCCGACCAAAACGAGCCTTATCTTAAAACATCTCCCGCAGACAACCTGTGTCTCAAGCCAATGCTAAAGCCGGGAAACCCCTTTGCTTCAACACTCACCCCAGACAAAAGCTCTGCGGGAGCGCATCTTATCGATGATGGAAAACGTGACTCAGACTAACGCCTAGCTCAGACCAGAGCAGATGTAGTCAAAGTAAACGCCCATTTCTTTACCAGCATCAGCACCCACTAAGGTAGCAGTGACTTCTTTCATGGCTTGAATGGCGTTAACGGTCGCACCCACAGGCACACCTAGAGAGTTATAAGTCTCTTTGAGACCGTTGAGAACGCGCTCATCCAAGATGGAAGGATCGCCCGCCAGCATGGCGTAGGTCGAATAACGCAGGTAGTAATCCAAGTCGCGAATGCAAGCAGCATAGCGACGAGTGGTGTACATGTTGCCGCCGGGGCGAGTGATATCGGAATAAAGCAGCGACTTGGCCACGGCTTCTTTCACGATTTCAGCAGCATTGGCGCTGATAGCGGTGGCGGCACGAACACGCAGTTCACCGGTTTGGAAGTAAGCTTTGAGCTTATCTAAAGAGGAGCCGTCAAGGTACTTACCTTGAACGTCAGAAGCGTTAATGACGGCAGTAATTGCGTCTTGCATGGGTTTGTTTCCTTAAAATGTCCTTACTTGAGTTAAAAACGTGCGTTAGAGCCAGCAGAATTACTGCATGGCTCCGACGACATAGTCAAAGTAAGCAGAGGCTTCACCAGCATCTTCGCTAGACAGCAGACCAGCAGCCACTGCCTTCATGCAGCGAACAGACTCGGCAACCGCAGGAATGGAAGTGCCCAAGGAGTTGTACATTTCCTTGACGCCAACCAGACCAATCTCTTCGATTGGGGTCACGTCGCCCGCCACCACACCGTAGGTGATGAGACGCAGATAGTAGTCCATGTCGCGCAGACAGGTAGCCGTCATTTCTTCGCCGTAAGCATTTCCACCGGGGGAAACAACATCAGGACGCTTTTGAAACAGCTGGTCGCCAGCTTGCTTGACGATACGCTCGCGAGACTCAGTTAAAACCTGAGCGATCCGCAGGCGACGCTCGCCAGAAGTCACAAAGGTTTTGATTCGGTCTAGTTCGCCAGGGCTGAGGTAACGGGCCTCAGCATCAGCGTTCACGATAGATTTCGTGACAATGCTCATTGGGTGGATTCCTCCAAAAAAAGTAACCAGATATTATTAGCAACTGGTATTCACTGAATCTAGAAAATCAGCGATCGCCCCTGAGGGCGGCGGCTCAACTGGCCACTGCTGATCCTAGTTAAAGCCTAAGTGACTAAATGCTTTAGAACACTGATTGATCGCATCGCTCCGCTAAATTGTGAAGCTCTGTACCCTTCAGCGCCATTCCCTAAAACCTTGAGACACAGGCACCTTCCGGAATTATTGTCCGGTATCACACTCGCCTTCTTAGGCAGCCTGAAACATTTTGTAATAGTTCTACTCATCTTTTACCGCTGCCGAGGCAAAAGATTTAAACGAAGCTACTACGGTGCGATTGCACCGCAATAGTTCAGCCCCTAGACTGGCCCGATTCGCACATGCAGAACTCGCTGAGCCGCCGAGGCGTACCACGGCCTGCCTAGGGCAGGGCGGGCGGTGAACTAAACTCGCACCGCTTACTGGGCTGCGGTCACAGAGTCATGCAGCCCAGCAAAAGAGTCTGACCCCGCCAAGCGGGCTGAGACCGCTAACCTCTAGTTAGAGGGCACCGGCTCAAAACTGGGCACGACCAAATCACTATTTTGTTTGGTGAGTTGGTTGTACAGTCTCTCCGTGTTGGGGAAGTTAGCCGCAGGCAGCGTCGGGAAGCGACGATAGGGCACGACGTCTTCGCCGAAGCATTCCGAGTACTCGGGGCTGTTGACCATTTCTCGAATGAAGCCCTTCAACCCTTGGGTCGCCAAAATCTGGTTGTACTTGCGGATCTCCGCTTGATCAAGCGGGGCTCGTCCCAAGAAATGCTTAGTCCCCAGCTCAATCACTTTCGTGTTGGGATAGGGAGCATAAAACTCCTTGAGGTAAAGCTGAGAACAGCCCAAGCCCTCGACAAATTCCTTGAGGTTGATTTCGCCATTGCCGAGCTTACTTTCAAGCGCCGTAAACTCGTCTTGCACAACATAGGGGGCAATATCTCGCTCAAAGATTTGGCGATAGCCCGCCTGAGCCACCGTCTTCAGCGCAGCCTTATCGGCCAAGGTAGTGAGCTTAAAGATCTTGGTTTGCTGACGCTGACGATTGACCCCTTGATCAACGCGCATCTGCAGTTCCGGCGTTGAGCGATTGCCGTCTGCCTGACCAAGTTCCACGAAGCGCGGCGTGGCGGCTTCTGGCATGTTTTGAGCCATGCCGCGATCGGCCATCGTCGTGGCTCGCACTGTGCGCATTGAGAGACCGGCCGGCGTCAGATACCGCTCATAAGGAATGGTGTCTTCACCAAATGCCTCGCTATATTCCACGCTGTCGAGCAGGGCATCGACCAAGGCATAAAATCCTTTTTTGGCGCAAATATCGAAGTACCGATTCGTTTCCTGACGACCATAGGTCGGGCGGCCTAGCAAACGCCGATGGATATATTCCACGGATTTCATCACGTACAACGATGTCCAGTACATCTTGCGGAAGACTTCGGACTTAGCCAGGCTACGGATAAACTCCCGCACCGTGATGTCGCCATTTTCCAGCTTAATCTCCGCTGTTTTGAGGCGCTGGCCGTCATAGACATCGCGCCCAAACACCTGCCGATAGGCGGCGTTGATCACAGCCTGAGTCGAACTCTCCGAATAGCGAATACTGGCCTGAACATTGCCCGTCGCCGGAATTTGATCCAGCTTGAAGACTTTTGGCCCTAACGAGCCAGGGGCTTCCGGTCGGGCAGCGGGGTTGCTGAGCTGATTGTCAATACCGGCCCCGCGGCGAATCAAAATTCGCCGCGTATCTTTATTAAAGAAAGCGGGGGTGGCATTGGGGTTGCGTGTTTCCTTCGGGAAAATCGCACCAAATTGAATCTCTAGCGGATCGTTGCCCGAACCATAAACGTGCTGATCAGGCAGCGGCTGCTCATAGGCCGAGAACAGCGTGACAAACTGAGGCACCTTGCGGAATGGCGCGCTGTAGTTGAAAAGATTAAACTGCGGCCCCCAATTGCGGCATTCCTGCGCCTCTTGGCCCAGTCCTCGCAGATAAGGTACCGTCTCTTCGCCAAAGTAATCGGCATACTCATTGGCATCGACTAGCGCATCCACCAGCGCCGATAGTCCCCCGGCAGAGACAATCGAGAAATACTTTTGGACTTCTTCGCGTGAGCTGGGAGCCCGACCGAGAATGTGGCGAAAAGCCAGTTCTAGAGCGCGGCTGTTGATGTAGGGCTCAAAAAAGTTTTTGCGGTAGAGGGGCGACTTACACAGTCGGCGAATGAACTCCTTCATGGAGATCTCGCCATTCTTGACCTTGGATTCCAGATCCGAAAGGCTTAGAGAATAAGCGCGCGTAATGTCTCGCTCAAAAACTTGTCGGTAGGCAGCTTTAACGACAGCCTGCTTTTCTAAAATCGATAGGCCCGGCTTCATTGCATACTTCGGTCGCCGCTCGGCCGCATTGAAGTAAATTTGCGGCAGCTCTAGCCCTTGCTGGTCACTCGAAGGACGCTGGCGCAGCTTATTCGAAGGGGTCGGGGCCTTGAATTCATCCAGCAAGACGTCAAAGTATTGAGCCACCAGCTCCGAGGCTTCAGCATCTTCCCGAAAATAGCGTAAAGACGCCGCTCGCATAGTCTGAATGGCCACAATGGTAGCGGCTGAAGAACAAGCGCCTTCAATGATTTCGCGCAGGCCGCGCACATTTACCGAGATGATGTTAGGGTCGCCAGCGACGATCGCATAGCTCAAATACCGCAGAAACCAGCTCATGTCGCGCAGCGACTTTTGCATGTTGCCGGGGCCGTAGCGTGACACATTGATGGGCCGGAATCCGGGGGGGATGGGTCCCGTCGGGGTGCCGACGCTAAAGATCGAACGCAGCCCCTCAAAGATGCCGCCACCATCACTCTCTTGGTAGGTCGCTGTCCCCAGCTTGGCGGCTTCGAGTTCATCCAGCACTTCGCCGCCCATCGTCATAGGCACCGTTTCGAGGACGTCTTCAACCCGCTCTAAATAAGACAGCGGTGACCCCCCGGTAAAGATGCGATTAGCCGCCTGAGAGACAATCAGTTCCGAATAGCGGGTGAGCGCTTCCGCGATCGCAATTCGCTTCAAGCCTGAGGTAAAGAAGCTAGAAAGCGCTTCTAGCTCCCCTTTCTCAATGTAGCGGTCTTGCTGTTCCGCCTGGGAGATGGTGGCAACCGGCAGAGTTTGATATAGCTGAGGGCGTGCCACAACGCTCCCACCACTGGCTTTTAGAGTCATCCTTTCTCAACGGCTCCCTACTCACAATCTTCAAAAACAGCTTTTGTCAGACGCCTTCAGCGATGAGCACAGCCTCACCATGGCGACGCGACGTATTTAGTAATCCAAAAACAGTCTAATTAAACCGCCTAATACAGACGCCTAACCTAGACTTCAGATTAGAACGATTTGGCATAGAAACAGGTCAATGTTAAAAACTGTGTAACAACCTCAGCCTTGCTGCCAAGGGTCATCCTACAAGGGATGAGGACTGAAGATTAGAAACGTGTAAAGCTCTGTAACGTTCACTGCCACAGTTTCTCTAAATGTAAGGAAGCATTGCTGACGAGTGCTCCCTATCGTGCCGGACGTAGAGGCAAACTTGAGTAAGCCTGTTAACTGAATCAAGTATCACAACCGCGCCAGCCGCGATCGCGCCCATGGTCAACGCCGCGTTGGGGAAGTCAGTCGCCCCTCAGGCGCTGCCATTACCTGATCGAAAAACCGGTTTGCGCACCTTGGTGCATCACCTATAGTTAGGAGCAGCTCCTCAGCAGCGTCAGTAAAGAGCAGTCAAGAAAAGACCTCAGAAAGGCCTTGCCGCTAAATCCCATACATTTTTCCGACGAACCAAGATCTCGCAAAAATTAAAGATTGTTACCGTGATATGATCTGCGATGGCTTGGGCATTGACTCGCAAGGGCTGAACCCAAGCAATCATGCTTAATTGATCGGATAGGCCGCGTGCAGACTCCCTCAAGTTCTGACCTGTCAAACGCGACGGAAAATCAAACGCTTCCAGCAGTAGCATCCGATGCTGACTCGATGGAAGATTTCTACCGTCTGCAGAGACAATTGCTGAAAACGACGTTGGTTTTCTCAGCGGTGATCTTTGTTAGCACCGGTTTTGTCTATTCGTTGCACACTGCCCTGAATTATCTGATTGGGGCGTGCACGGGTGTGGTTTACTTGAGGATGTTGTCGAAAAACGTCGAAAGAATTGGGCGAGGCACTGGAGTTTCAAGTGGCAGACTAGCTTTAGTCGCTGCTTTAATACTGGTGGCTAGTCAATGGAATCAGCTTGAAATCATGCCTGTATTCTTAGGCTTTTTGACTTACAAGGCAGCATTGATTGGCTACACAATCTGGGCCGCTATTCTTCATGAGAACTGAAGCAGCCTACGCCTCTTGCGTTATGCGAGTGTAGCACTGATTTTTCGGTAGGTTTTTGTGCAAACCTTAAAATTAGCTAGAGATGATTGATTCTATGTCGAGTGCAATGTTGTTGGCCAAGTTAGAAGTCGGTCAGCATTTTTATTGGGAAATCGCGGGCCTCAAGGTGCACGGCCAAGTCTTTATGACTTCGTGGTTTGTGATTGGCCTGTTAGTTCTCTTTTCGGTGCTGGCCACCCGGCAGGTGGAGCGCATTCCCTCTGGTCTCCAGAACTTTATGGAGTACGCGCTGGAATATATTCGAGATTTAGCTAAGGGACAAATCGGAGAAAAGGAATATCGCCCTTGGGTGCCCTTCGTCGGCACGCTATTCCTATTCATTTTTGTCTCTAACTGGTCAGGCGCTTTAGTGCCCTGGAAGTTGATTCATATTCCTGGCAGTGAACTCGCTGCCCCCACCAATGACATTAATACGACCGTTGCGCTGGCATTGCTAACGTCTCTGGCCTACTTTTATGCCGGTTTTAGTCGTCGCGGGTTGGGATATTTTGCTCGCTACATCGAGCCGACGCCCATTCTTTTGCCAATTAATATTCTGGAAGATTTCACCAAACCCCTATCCCTGAGCTTCCGTCTTTTCGGAAACATCCTGGCGGATGAGTTAGTAGTAGCTGTTCTGGTGTTGCTGGTGCCCTTATTCGTGCCCTTGCCGGTCATGGTTTTGGGTCTGTTTACCAGTGCCATTCAGGCGTTGATTTTTGCTACTCTAGCCGCCGTCTACATCGGAGAAGCCATGGAAGGGCACGGTGAGGAAGAGCATGGGTAGTTTACAGGCTGCCCAGATGATACCTAGGTTGGTGCGAGGCTCTATGCTGCACGACATCAACGAGGCGGTCGCTTGAGACCATCATTTAAGAGTAAGTCGAACGGCGAGCTCATTTCTGTAGTTGTAAATAGACTGTCAACTCACTGAGGTTAAAGACATGGATCCGAATATTGCTGTTGCATCTGTCATTGCTGCTGCATTGGCTGTGGGATTGGCCGCTATTGGCCCTGGTATCGGTCAAGGTACTGCTGCTGGTCAAGCCGTAGAAGGTATCGCACGTCAGCCTGAAGCTGAAGGCAAAATTCGCGGTACGCTGCTGCTCTCTCTCGCGTTTATGGAAGCGTTGACTATCTACGGCCTAGTGGTTGCACTGGTTCTCTTGTTTGCTAACCCCTTCGCTTAACCCTAATGACCTCGATTGAGAACATCCACGGGTTTTCTCAATCGAGGATTTTCGGGTGATTGAAGTTCGAACATCCCTGGATTGAGATAGAGGGTTTAGCAGACATGAGTGGGACGTTGTTTTTAGCGGTTGAAGAGGCCGGTGGCCTGTTTGATATCAACGCTACGCTGCCTTTGATGGCGGTTCAGTTCTTGGTTCTGGCCGCCGTACTGAATGCGATTTTCTATAAGCCGCTGGGCCAAGCGATTGATGAGCGTGACGGCTATGTGCGCTCGAACTTGACGGCTGCTAAAGAGCAGCTAGTTCAAGCGGAAAAGCTCGCTAAGCAGTATGAGCAAGATTTAGCCGCGTCACGCAAACAGGCTCAACAAATTATTGCTGAGGCCCAAGCTGAGGCCGAGCAGGTGGCGAGCCAAGAGTTGGCTACCGCTCAACAAGAAGTACAGGCTCAGAAAGAGCAGGTGCAATCGGAAATTGAAACTCAGAAAGAGTCCGCTTTTCAAACTTTGGAAGGTCAAGTCGAAGCGCTGACCCGACAAATGTTGGATAAGTTGCTGAGCTTTGCTTAGCTTATTCGCCCCGATGGGGCATCTAATTCACACTGCATTGACCGTTAGGAAAAACTGCCATGATAAGTCTTTGGCTGCTAGCAACCGAAGAAGGTGGCTTCGGATTGAATTTGGATATTCTGGAAACCAACCTGATCAACTTAGCGATCATTTGGGGCGTGCTGTTTTATTTTGGCAGCAAGTTTCTAGGTAAAACGTTGTCTGAACGCCGGGCCACTATTGAAGAAGCGATTAAAGATGCTGAGCGTCGTCAACGCGAGGCGAAGCAAGCATTAGAAGAGCAGAATCAGAATTTGGCGCAGGCGCAATCCGACGCTAAAAAGATTGTGGAAACGGCCAAGCAGAACGCCTCGAAGGTGAGTGAGGAAATCAAAGCTCAGGCCCAGGCCGATATTGAGCGCATGAGAGCCGCCGCCGACCAAGACGTTTCTTTTCAGCAAGAGCGAGTCATGCGTGAGCTGAGGCAGCGGATTGCTGATCTCGCCCTTGACCGCGCCAAAGCAGAGCTACCAGAGCGCTTGACACCCGAGATTCATGCGGCGCTAGTCGATAAAAGTATTGCGTTGCTGGAGGACTGATTATGAGCTCGACTATGTCGTTGGAAATCGCCGATCCCTATGCTCAGGCGTTGATGTCTCTAGCTCAAGAGCAGCAGCTCGAAGATCGATTTGGCGAAGATGTCCAAGGCGTTTTAGACCTGTTGGCAGACTCGAATGAGCTGCAGCAGTTTTTGGAAAATCCCCTTATGGCTGAGGATGCCAAGAAGGCGGTGCTGCAACAGATGGCGGCCGATCTGAATCCCCTGTTTGCCAGCTTTTTGAAGCTGCTGGTCGATAAGGGGCGCATTGGTGTGCTGGCAACTATCTTGAAGCGGTATCAAGAATTGCTGCGCCAGCTCAGAAAGACGGTGCTAGCGGAGGTCACAGCGGCCATTGATCTGTCGGAGTCTCAACAAGAGCAGATTCGCGACAAGGTGAAAGCGATGACCAGTGCGGAGCGAGTTGACTTAGAAGTTAATCTCGATCCGGATTTGTTGGGGGGTGTCGTCATCAAAGTCGGTTCGCAAATCGTGGATGCGAGTCTGCGAGGGCAGCTTCGACGCTTGAGTATGCAGCTTGGCGCTGCTAGCTAGATTTTCCGGCAACTACCTTCAGTTGGTTTGAGTTTTTGATCGTCCAAGTAAGTTCAGTAGAGCAATTCCCATGGTAAGCATCAGACCTGACGAAATTAGCAACATCATTAAGCAGCAGATTGAGCAATACGATCAGTCTGTGCAAGTCTCGAATGTCGGTACTGTTCTCCAGGTAGGGGATGGTATTGCCCGTATTTATGGTCTAGAAAAGGCGATGGCGGGGGAACTTCTGGAGTTTCAAGACGGCACTGTAGGTATCGTCTTGAACCTGGAAGAAGACAACGTGGGTGCCGTGTTGTTGGGCGCTGGCTACGGTATTCAAGAAGGCAGCCCAGTCACGGCAACGGGGAAGATTAACTCGGTGCCAGTGGGAGATGCGATGGTCGGTCGTGTCGTCGATGCGTTAGCGCGCCCTATTGACGGCAAGGGCGACATTCCGACCACTGAAACGCGACTCACCGAGTCGGTCGCACCTGGCATTATTGCCCGGAAATCAGTCTGTGAGCCCATGCAAACCGGGATTACGGCGATTGATGCCATGATTCCGATTGGGCGTGGTCAGCGAGAATTGATCATTGGCGATCGCCAAACCGGTAAAACTGCCGTGGCGATCGACACCATCCTCAACCAGAAGGGGCAAGACGTCATTTGCGTTTATGTCGCGATTGGTCAAAAAGCCGCTTCTGTGGCCCAGGTTGCTAACACGCTAGAAGAGCGCGGTGCCCTAGACTACACCATCATCGTGGCGGCGAGTGCCAGTGAGCCCGCTCCGCTGCAGTATTTGGCCCCTTACACCGGTGCCACCTTGGCCGAGTACTTTATGTACAAGGGCAAGCACACGCTGGTGATCTACGATGACCTCTCGAAACAAGCCCAGGCTTATCGCCAAATGTCGCTACTACTGCGTCGTCCGCCAGGTCGTGAAGCTTATCCTGGCGATGTTTTCTACTTACACTCTCGCCTACTAGAGCGGGCGGCCAAGCTGAGCGACGAACTCGATGGCGGCAGCATGACGGCGTTGCCCATCATCGAAACTCAAGCCGGTGACGTCTCCGCGTATATTCCGACCAACGTAATTTCGATTACCGATGGTCAGATCTTTTTGTCGTCTGACCTGTTTAACTCGGGGCTGCGACCGGCGATTAACGCCGGTATCTCGGTATCCCGAGTCGGGGGCGCAGCTCAAATCAAGGCCATGAAGAAGGTCGCCGGTAGGCTGAAGCTGGAGCTGGCTCAGTTTGACGAGCTGCAAGCTTTCTCACAGTTTGCCTCTGACCTAGACAAAGCCACTCAAGATCAGCTGGCGCGAGGTGTGCGGTTACGGGAACTGCTGAAGCAGCCCCAAAACTCGCCGCTGCCGGTGGAAGATCAAATCGCCATCATCTACGCCGGGACGAACGGCTATCTGGATGAAATCCCGGTTGAGCAAGTGGTGGAGTTTGCCAAGCAGCTGCGCGACTATCTGAGAACGAGCAAGCCTCGCTACGCCGAAATCATTGGCTCTGAGAAGAAGCTGACCGATGAGGTGATCGACATCCTCAAAGGGGCCATTCAGGAAACCAAGCAAGCCTTCATGGCAGCGGCTTAAGTCTAAGGTGTCTGCCTCGAGCGATCGCCTCTATGGTGATTGCTTGAGGCGTCGTCGGTTAGAAAGAGAAAAAATATGGCTAACCTCAAAACAATTCGCGATCGCATCAAGTCAGTTAAAAACACTCGAAAGATTACCGAAGCGATGCGCCTAGTGGCCACGGCCAAAGTGCGCCGGGCTCAAGAGCAGGTAATTTCGACCCGGCCCTTTGCTGACCGTTTGGCCCAGGTGCTGCACGGTTTGCAGACTCGATTAAAGTTTGAAGACGTCGATTTACCGCTACTGCAGCAGCGTCCGGTGGAGAAGGTGGCGCTGTTGGTGATCTCCGGCGATCGGGGGTTATGTGGTGGCTATAACGGCAATATTATTCGCCGAGCCGAAAAGCGAGCTAAAGAGCTGACCGACAGCAACATCGACTACACTTTTGTGTTGGTGGGTCGTAAGGCGACGCAGTACTTTAGCCGTCGCGACTGCCCCATCGACGCTAAGTTCACTGAGCTAGAGCAGATTCCGACGGCGGAAGAAGCTTCTCGCGTGGCTGATGAGCTCCTCTCGCTGTTTTTATCCGGTAGTGTAGATCGAGTCGAACTGGTTTACACCAAGTTCGTTTCGCTGGTCAGCTCTCGTCCGGTCATTCAAACGTTGTTGCCCCTTGATCCGCAAGGGTTAGAAGCCTCGGATGATGAGATCTTCCGGCTCATTACCCGCAGTGGACGCATTGACGTGTCTCGTGAAAAGGTTGCTTTAGAAGACAAGGCTCTGCCGAAGGACATGCTATTTGAGCAAGATCCGGTGCAGATTCTCGATGCGCTATTGCCGCTCTATTTCAGCAACCAGATTTTGCGAGCGCTGCAGGAATCTGCCGCCAGCGAATTAGCGGCTCGCATGACAGCGATGAGCAATGCCAGCGATAATGCCAGCCAGTTGGTGAAGTCCCTGACGCTGGACTATAACAAAGCCCGTCAGGCAGCGATTACTCAAGAAATTCTGGAAATCGTTGGTGGCGCGGAAGCGCTCGGCTAACGGCAAGCTGAAAACTCCTTTGAAACTGCGGTTTGGCAATTGCCAGGTCGCAGTTTCGTTTTTAGGGGGCTTCATCCGATGGCGGGAAGCCCCGTCACCGCAAAGTGTGGCGGCAAGCAATCGCGGCCTCTGAGTGAACTCTCTTACAGAACGATTGCCCAATTGCCGATGCCATAACTCCAGCATTTCACGACAAGTCTCTCAAGCAGCTGGCATCCAGCAACCAATAGGCTTGGGCCTCGTCTGAACCAAGAGGAGCGATCGCACTCAAGGATTGCGGCATGGTTTCGATGACCGTGCACTGCGGTTTTGCCTGAATGAGCGCCAGTTTGTCGCCAAAGGTCGTGAGATTGGCGATCGCTTGCTGGGCAGCGGGCTGGTACTGATTAAACCAATTGTTTTGCGTCAGGTAATCAAGTGAGAATGACTGATCATCAATCAGCCAATAATCGATACCGTATTGCTGAATAAAAGCTTGCAGGGTCTGGAGATCAGGGCTGTATTGAGCCTCAATCAGATCAACTGCCCGCTGTCGAAACGTTTGATAGTAGCCCGTGTGGTAGGCCAATCCCAGTTCTGGAGAAATGAGCGGTGATCGCTGGGTGAACACATGCAGGTTGCTCGTTTCCTTTGTCAAGCTAGCCACCGTGGTGTCGAGGGGAGTCGCCTGCAAGAACTGATACAGGTCTGGCAAGCGACCATAGCGGTTGTTGGTAAAGGGAAAGCTTTGGGTCAGGCTGGAATAGCCAAACAGACCGATCATCACCCCACAGAGGGCAGTGATGGCAAATCCCCGCTGGGCGATCGCGATCACGGTTGCTGCCGGTCGCGCCAGTACCTGCAGCAGATAGTCGAGAAACAGCCCCATCGTGAAGCTGGCGGTCAACGCAAACACGATGCGTAAACTGTGATGCATGTAGCGGCTCGGCAGATGCAGCTGATAGAGCAAGAGATGGGCCGCAAAGTATAGCCCTAACGACGCCAGCACCAATTGCTGCAAAATTGCCATCCGCGCCTTGATGAGGGGCAACCATCGGTGTGGTGAACGCCACCAGAGCCAGGGAAAAAACAGGCTAAAGGCAATCGTTGGCGGGGTTAGCATCGGGGTTGGCAGCAGGCCCGAGCGATCGCCAAACCAAAACAAAATTGGATTGTCGGTGAAATAGGCATTTCTGCCACCAGGCCAAAATTCGGGCATCTGCCGGGCGGCGGCGGGGGTAATGAGCGGCCCAAAAGGTGAGCTATCCACCAGGTAGGGAGCCAGCAGACCGATGACAATTATCAGCCCGAACCCTGACAAGAGATAAGCTTGGGGCGATCGAACCCAGCGCACACGGCCACGATCAACGGTCACCAAGCGTAGAACCAAAATCCCCGCCGCGAGCAGCGCTCCCTGAGGATAAAACAGCACCTGAAGCGTCAGCGCTACCAGAGCCGGCGCGACCATTCGGCCATTCACAAAAACTAAAAACGCCAGCAGCAGCACAGAAATGAACGCGCGAGGAGTCCCCGAAACCAGATCGTCTCGCATCCACAGCGTTTGATTGAGCAGCAGCGTGCTGGTAAAAGCAGTGGCAGGCACCGGCAATAACTGCAGCGACAGTCGAAAACAGTAGTGCGTACCCAGCCCACCTAAAATGGGCGGCAAAATCTTATTCAGCGTAAACGGATGAATCCCCAGGGCGGCAGCACCTTGATACAGCAGCTTGTAACCCGGTGTTGCCTGGTAAGCGAAGTAGTCGGCCATAAAGTCGTCGGGCAGCAGCGCCGGATCGATCAAACGCTGCATCCAAAAGACGTGCTGACGGGCGTCATCTTGCACTACGTAGGGCGCACCGAAGGAACTTTGCAGCACCAAATAGCCGTAATAGGCCGCGAACACAAGGCTCAGACTGTACCAAAAGATCACTCGCGGATCGACGGCTTGGTCAGTCTGGGCAGTCAAGAATTTTCGGATGGATATCACCGCGCTGTCTCCCAATCGGATGGCTCCTCAGCGATAGTTCAAACTCGGCGAATGCGATCTCTGACTCAAAACAACAGTTTCCCTGCCGCAACTGACTGACATGCCATCAATCCGCGGGCGGTGATGACCATTCCACTAAAGCTCCATACAAGCCCCAAATAGCGAGGGGACGCAGGTAGTGGCAGGCCCGGAAAGTGCCCAGGGCCGTAATCGCTTCGGGCGTCCGAAACTGCAGCCCATAAGTATAGATTTGGTGAACCACCGCTTCGGTAATCTCAAAGGCTTCATCGACCTGCCCCATTTGCGCCAAAAAGGTGGCGAGACCAAAGTTGATGCCCGTCCACACTTCCAGCTGATGGGTGCCGTCCGGGTCTTCGGGTAAACCGTCAGGCAGCACACCGTTAGCCGCTCCGATCGCTATACCAGGTTGTGCTGGACGAAAACTGCCGACCTGAGCACCGGCGAACTTTTGTTCTTGTGGTTTGGCTTGAGTCGCCGCATAGTCGTTGAATTTGACAAAGCAGGCGTCATAGATCGCTTCTAGAGCCGATCGCACATATTCTTCTTCGACCAAATCGGGCAGTCCCAGCAGTCGCGCACAGAACTGACCGCATAACTGATCTGCCATCACCACTTCAGAGTCGCTGCCGGTTTCCAAGCGGTAGTAGCGACCGTTCCACAGTTTTTTGTGATAGTGATGGCGGCTTTGCTCCAGCCAGCGCTGATATTGGGTCGCCAGAATCGGGGTGTTGCCAGGGGCACGATCCGCTTGTGTGAGCACCTGGGCGATCGCGATCGCGCTTTCTAGCGCGGCCATCCACAGTCCGCCACAGTAGGCACTGACGCCCTTAAGTTGCCAATCATCAAAGGTTTGATCGGGCGCGCCGCCATTTTCTGGAATGCCATCGCTGTCGGTGTCAAAGCGTTTGAGATACTTCAGTGTTTCGGTCACGGCGGGCCAGCAGTCAGCCAGAAAATCAACGTCAGTGGCCCCAGTCAGCTGATAAGCTCGATAAACCTGAATCACAAAATCGCTGGGCAGATCTTTCCACTGATTGCAGTCTTGATAGCTGGTGTAGTTGGTTTTGACAAAAGGCTGCTCGTTCGGCGCACCCAAGTCGTGGGGAGTCGCCCCTTTAAGCTTGCGAGGGGCATAGTGATCGGCCTCGCCCATCGTGTAGTAATAGCCAATGATACGGGGGCGATCGTCCGCAGTGGGAATGGCCCGCGCAAAGGCCCGAATGACGGCTTTTTCTAGCTCAGGCCAGAGCAGTAGCGTGGCGAAGCCGCCATATAGGCGCACATCCAGGCTTTCATACCAGCGATAGTCCAGGCATTCCAGCACGCCGAACTGGCCCACCGGGTCGTGCTCAGTGGCCGCCGTCCACAGGGTGCCACCGCTGGTCAGGTCATATAGCTCGTTAAACAGTGCCATTTTGAACCAGGCTGGCAGCTCGGCCCGGTCTAAAATCGGCTGCTGCCAATCTACAATTTGCTGTCGCCAAGCGGCATAGTGGGTCAGCGCAGTAGCCGCAATTTCCCAGGCGTGATGCCCTTCAGCACCAAAAAAGTCGGTATAGCGCCGATAGTCGGCACTGCCCTTACTGTAGGCCGTCACGGGCAGATCCCACGCGAGGGAAACCGGGATCTGACGAGTCTCGCCGGGCTGCAGGGTAAAGCGCACGGCGATTGCACAGCCCATCTGCTCATCAGCGCTAGCGGGCTGATCCAGCGCCACATTGGTCAAGGAACCGGCGGCGGCAAAGGTCTCCCACAGGTCGGCTCCTGTCCCCACCGGATTCCAGCGGGTATGGTAAAAGACTTCGGTATCGGGCTGTGCCTCGGTGGCGATCGCCCAGCTGCCCTCCCCTTCCTGCGGCGATCGCCCAGTATCGGACCAAGCGCCCCCCATCATGCCGCCGATAATATGCTTACGGCGCACCAAGTGATTGACATTACCGGCGCTCTGACCAATCGCTGGCACGTAGTCGTAGTAAGGACTGCCGTCATCGCGCTGGAGCACCTCTGAGGAAGCTTGGGTATTGGTAAACCAGCCGACCATATTTTGCCAACTCAGCATGATACTGAGGGTCAGGGGCTGGTCAGTCGGGTTATGGGCCGTCCACAAAAACACCGCTACCGGATAGCTGGCTTCCTGATAGTTATGCGCCCAAATCGGCGAGAACTGCTCACAGGTGAGCTGAGCGCTGAACACGTTTTCGTACACATACCAACTGCGAGGATAGAGCGCATGATAGGTCCCGGTGTGAGTCTGGGTGGCAGTCTCGGCATTTGCGTTCGCAGGTTGTGGGCCGACCGATTGGGGATACCACTGCCAGGTACTCAACGCCCCATCGGTCGGCGCTGCAGTAGAGAGCGCATAGGCTTGGGTGAGATCGCCCACCGCTTCAAAAACGCTGAACTGACAGGCCGGAAAGGTCTGAAAGGTATGCTCGCCGCCGTCCAAATGCCAGAGATTGAAATCACCTTGGGGCGACCTACCGATACAGCCGGCGCCAAAACCGCCCAGGGGTGCACCATGCCAGGGACCATCATCCAAATTGCTGGCATAACGGACAATGTAGTGATTTTCCCAAGTTTGGCCGATGCCGTGCCGCCAAGCACAATCGGGAATGGATGCAGAAGGTTCGGTCATGCGGTCAAGTTCGACTCTTTGGAACTATGGATGCCAGTGCATTCTCAATAGTAGGAGGTTGTCGGAACTCTACCAACCCATCCTCCGTTCCGGAGTAGTGTCGCCAGCAAAAACATAGTCTTTAATCAATCCAAAAACCAATATTCATAGCTTTGAATCAATCAAAATAGACCCGTCTGAGGAATATACGCAGATCTATCTGTATGAATACCTTTGTAGATAAACGGTTGTGGTATCTCAACTTTTATTGACATAATCGACTTGACAACCAGAAAGAATCTGGACTTAAAAACGTATTTTTAATCACATACTTTTGAGGATGTCTTCCTTTGAACGTGAGCGAGCCACAGTTCAAAGTGATAAAGCCTAAATTTCTTTAGAGCCAGCCAGCATATTGAGCTTCTAGCTTTAGCATCCATGTTTTAATATCACCGAGAGTCTATTGGCCTTTAAAGACATTGGAACCTGTTGGTTGCAATGGTTGGAGATGGCCGCAATTTGTCAAGACATCTCGTCAATGTGTTTCCTGCATCTAGCCAAAATCTCATCCTATGGTAAGCATTTTTCATTCGTCCAAAACTCGACCATCAATCACGACAGAAGCGGTTGATTACGTCACCCAAAAACACTTAATTCATTCGATCAGAACTGCTGTATTTGTAGACGAGCAAAATATTCCCGCTGACTTTGAGATTGATCACGACGATCCCATTTCTCAGCATGTTTTAGCTTTCTGCCAAGGCGAAGCGATCGGCACAGGGCGCTTAACTGCCGCTGGCAAGATCGGGCGCGTATCCGTGTTACGCCCGTTTCGCCGTCAGGGAGTCGGGCTCTGCGTCATGCATCGGCTCGTCACGTTAGCCAAGCGCGGCCATCACTCTGAAGTCGTCTTGTCGGCACAGTGTCATGCCATCCCATTTTATGAAAAGCTCGGCTTTCAGCCCGAAGGCAGTGTGTTTTCAGAAGCTGGCATCGCCCACATCAAGATGCGTAAACAGCTCCGCCGTACAGCGCCTGCTGCAGCGCCTAGAAACGATTGCCGTCGCTACTTTGGCTGGCAAAAAGCCTAAACGACCGGCATCGGCTCGTCGGGCAAGTCCTGACTAGGAGCGTCGCGCGGTCTGAAATCTCAATACCCGCACCTTAGCCGCGACGTAAAACGGGAGTTGATAGTACTCGCCGACGAGCCACAGCACAAAGCCCAAGTGAGCGAACAGGGTAACCAGTGCCCACAAGGTTGAAAACGTCAGAGACGACGTTTGCTCAAGGGGCGGAAAAATCAGGCCCGATAGCCAAACCAGGCTGGCTGGAATGATGGTCAACACCACTGCCGTTAGCAGCACTAACAGCGATAATTCGCCCGCATCTTCTCCCCGGACGAGCTGCCACTTTTGCCCCGTCCACTCCCACAGCAGCGGCTGACTGCTATCGACAACTTTGACTTGTTGAGCATCAAGATTGGCCGCGAGAATATGACGACAAAAGCTGCAGGAGAACGCTTCTGTCAGGACGATCGCCTCGATCTGGCCTTGTCGACAAACCGGACAAGGAAAGGAATCATCCAAATTCAGAGAGCGCTCAGGAAGGGATGCCATAGGCAGATCAGACGCAAGTTCAATAACCGGTGCAAAGCGCTGCAGCACTTTTTTATGCTGCCACAGTTCTTGGAAATTGACTGCAGAGAACCAGACTTACCCTTGCCAGCAGCCGGTCATCCCACCATCCGGGTATATTCCTGGCCTTGGTATTCCAGAATGATTAGGGGCTCTGGAGAAGACAGATCAATAGCCTTGACGCGAATCTGCCCCCCCCCTAATAGGTCACCTTCAAAAATGTGACGACTAGACTGACCGTTGCCCTCTCGCACAATGACGCCGATGCGATCGCCCACTTGCACCACACCACTCAGTTCGACCGCGTCAATCGGGCTTTGCGGCACCGGTGCCGCTTGCGGAAAACTAGGCAACGCCGGAATCGACAGCGGATTAGCAGCGACGGGAATCGCCGGCAAGGGGAGCTGAGGGGGTGGGGCCGTATTAACAGACGGCAATGGCGGCAAATCTGGGGCAGCAGAAATCGCCGTCGTGGGTAATGACGGGGCCACGGGCGGCGCTCCACTGACCGCCGGAGCCGCTGCTTCAGTCTTAGGCGAACTGGTTGCTCCAATACTTTGGGTAATCGGCGCAAAGGGGTCGAGGCGCCCTGACGTAACGACCGACAACCGATCTTCAGTGGGCGTTGACGGCACTAGCTCACTCGGGGTGGCGGCTTTGCGGAGTTCTGCAGAGAGCGACACCATCGGTGAATTGAAGAGTTCGGGCGCTTCAGCAGCGGCTGCCGTGTCGACCGTTGTCGCTGGCGCTGATTCGGCGACGGGGGGGGCAGTGTCTAAGGCGGAGATGACTCTGAGGGTACCTCCGACGACGGCAGCAGCCATCACAGTGCCAATCACGATCCATTGAGGTCGTTGGCGTAGAGCGGTAATGTTCATAGTTATTTCATTGCCCGGCGGGCAAACTCCCCACTTTACGCGTACCAGGATAGCGACTTTCTTGAAAAGTGGAACGTTTGTCAATGGGGCCGCCATTAACCGTCGCCGCTGTAGAGAGCGTTATCACTCGGGCCGCCGCTAGGGCACCTCAGCACTGGGGCGATCGCGATTGGCGGCAGAGTGCTTGTCGATGTAAGTGATGATTTTGCCGGCGACGTCAAGTTCGGTATATTTCTCAATGCCTTCAAGGCCGGGAGATGAGTTCACTTCCATAACGACGGGACCATGGTTAGAGCGCAGGAGATCGACCCCGGCCACCCGCAGGCCCATCGCTTTGGCTGCCCGCACGGCGGTGCTGCGCTCTTCCGGCGTGAGCTTAATTTTGGCAGCCGAGCCCCCGCGATGCAAATTCGAGCGAAACTCGCCCGGTGCGCCCTGACGCTTCATCGCCGCAATCACTTTGTCACCCAGGACAAAGCAGCGTAAATCAGCGCCTTGGGCCTCTTTGATATATTCCTGCACCAAAATGTTGGCGTCTAATCCGCGAAAGGCTTCAATGACTGATTTAGCAGCCTGATAGGTCTCGGCTAAAACAACACCAATGCCCTGAGTGCCTTCTAACAGCTTGATTACCAGCGGCGCGCCGCCCACCAACTCGATCAGACCATCAATATCTTGCGTGGAGTGGGCAAATCCCGTCACGGGTAAGCCAATGCCACGCCGCGCCAGCAGCTGCAGACTGTTCAATTTATCGCGCGATCGCGAAATCGCCTGGGAAGGATTCGGCGTGAACACCCCCATGATTTCAAACTGCCGCACCACTGCGGTGCCATAAAAAGTATGAGCAGCGCCAATACGCGGAATAATCGCGTCGGCAGTGATCGGGGTGCCCTGATACAACACCTTCGGATTGTGGGAGGTGATATCCATATAGCACCGCATATGGTCAATGACGTGCATCTCGTGGCCCTGTGCTTCACCGGCTTCCTTCAAGCGGCGAGTGGAATACAGTGTGCTATCACGCGACAGAATCATGATTTTCATCGGGCGTTAGGCTCATCCAGTTCATCGAGAGGTGGCTCATCAAGATCTGGGGCTGAGCGGCTCAGCGGACCCATCAAATAGGAACCGGCGGGATCCACCAGAAACCGATGCCGGATCGCTGCGCGGCCCAACAACATGCGAAAGCCCATAAGATCGCGATTCGTCAGAGTGAGTTCAATCTCCCACTGTTGCTGACCGCAGAAAATAGGGGTGCGAATCACCGGACGCTCTTGCGCTTGGCCGCCAGAGTTGCGCACGGAGCGCTTTTCTAAGACTGGAGCGGTGGCCTCGACAATCAGACTGTCATCCCGCTGGAGGGGGTGAAGCTTAAACGTCACCATCAGCTGCTCACGGTCATTGAAATACTCAATATCAGAGGCGTGGAGAGCAGAGGTCGTCGCGCCCGTATCAACCTTGGCCTTGACTCGATCAACCTGCAGTTGCGGTAAGCGCACCCACTCGCGCCAGCCTATAGTGCCGAGCCCGGCAGCAGATTTTGCAGAAAGGGGCATTGCGGTCATCCCAGCGGCCAATCGGCCTTTTTATCTTACGCGTCATCGGTCTTTGCCCTGGCGGGGCCGGAGAGGGCGATCACGACAACTCCGACCCTTGCCAGGCCCCTTTCACCGTTACCATCACACCTGGCATTTTTCTTCCAACGCTGTAAAACACCAACCCTCACAGGGATGGATGCATACGTTACAATTGTTAAGATTGGCGATTATCGGGGCATATCCCTATTTAGCGATCGCACCTTCCCAACACCACAGGATTTCTAAGAAATCATGACTCTTCCCATTCGCAACGTTGCTATCATTGCCCACGTTGACCACGGTAAAACCACACTGGTAGACGCTCTACTCAAACAGTCCGGCATTTTCCGTGAAGGGGAAGACGTACCCGACTGTGTGCTGGATTCCAACGACATTGAGCGCGAGCGGGGAATTACAATCCTCTCCAAAAACACGGCTGTTCGCTACAAAGAGACGCTGATTAATATTGTTGACACGCCTGGCCACGCCGACTTTGGCGGCGAAGTTGAGCGCGTCTTGGGGATGGTCGACGGCTGCATTCTGATTGTGGATGCCAACGAAGGCCCCATGCCACAAACCCGCTTTGTGCTGAAAAAAGCCCTCGAAAAGGGCCTGCGCCCCATCGTCGTGCTGAACAAAATCGATCGCCCACAGGCCGATCCCCACAATGCCACCAATAAAGTGCTGGATCTGTTTATTGAGCTCGGCGCCGATGACGATCAGTGCGAGTTTCCTTACCTCTATGCGTCTGGCTTGAGCGAGTTTGCTAAGAAAGAGCTGGAGGACGAAGACAAGGACATGCAGCCGCTGTTTGAGGCGATTCTCGACCATGTGCCGCCGCCCATTGGTGATCCCGCTAAGCCTTTCCAGATGCAGGTGACGACCTTAGACTACTCAGAATATCTGGGCCGGATTGTGATCGGCAAGATTCACAACGGCACGGTGGCGATGGGTCAGCAAGCGATTTTAATTGATCGCGAAGGCAAGCATACCAAGGCTAAAATCAGCAAGCTGCTGGGCTTTGAGGGTCTGCAGCGGATTGAGATCGAGCAGGCCAGCGCCGGACAAATTGTGGCGATCGCCGGTTTCTCGGATGCCAACATTGGCGAAACGATTGCCTGCGCCAACGAACCGGAAGCCCTGCCGCTGATCAGCGTGGATGAGCCGACCTTGGGGATGACCTTTGCGGTCAACGACTCACCCTTTGCCGGTAAAGAAGGCAAGTTTGTCACCTCGCGTCAACTGCGCGATCGCCTGATGCGCGAGCTCGAGACCAATGTCGCCCTGCGAGTTGAAGAAACCGACTCGCCCGATCGCTTCTCAGTCTCTGGTCGGGGAGAACTGCACCTCGGCATTTTGATTGAAAACATGCGCCGTGAAGGCTACGAGTTTCAGGTCTCGCAGCCACAGGTGATTTTCCGCGAAATCAGCGGTCGTCCCTGTGAGCCCTATGAGCTGCTAGTGCTCGATGTACCGGAAGACGCTGTCGGTGGCTGTATGGAACGGCTCGGCCAGCGGCGCGGCGAAATGCAGGACATGCGCGTCACCGGCAATGGTCGCTCAACGTTGGAGTTTGTCGTACCGGCTCGGGGGCTGATTGGTTTCCGGGGTGAATTCATGCGCCTCTCACGGGGTGAAGGCTTGATGAACCACAGCTTCTTAGAATATCGACCTATGAGTGGCGATGTTGACACCCGCCGCAACGGCGTCTTGATTGCCTTTGAAGAAGGCACAGCCACCTTCTACGCCCTCAAAAACGCCGAAGATCGCGGCATGTTCTTCATCACGCCGGGCACCAAGGTCTACAAAGGCATGGTCATTGGCGAAAACAACCGTCCTCAAGATCTGGAGCTGAATGTCTGTAAGGCCAAACAGCTAACCAACCACCGCGCCGCCTCTGGCGATGAATTAGTGCAGCTGCAGACGCCGATGGACATGAGTCTAGAGCGCGCGCTGGAATACATCAGCTCAGACGAGATGGTGGAAGTGACGCCAGAATCCATCCGCCTGCGGAAAGTTTCCAAGAAACTCGCGCGCCGTTAAGGCTTGGATCGTCAGCAACTCTTTAGACAAGGTCCCTTCTCTAAAATATGTTTGGAGAGGGGACTTTTTTGTGGAGAAGACCGCTAAACATCCTCATTGAGTCAGGCGTGGTCTCTACGATTAGTCGTCCTCATCTGCGCCAAACAGGGCAAAATCAGTGACGATGCAGGCAATACTATCCTCAGCGTCATAGCCCCAATAAGATGCATAACCGCCGTCACCCCAACCGGAGCAAAAAGCAATCACGTTAGCTCCGGTGTTTTCATTCACGCAAAAGTGTGCCCAACAACCCTTGTAATCGTAGGGATATTCATCGCTGATAGCGGCGGCTCGATTCTTCCACATCGTGCCCATGAATGGCTGCCAGTATTCGTTCTCAAATCTGTCAAGGGCGTCGTCGATTGACTCTCCAGCCTCAGTTTCTCCCAGTCGCTTAAGAACACGAGCGACCTCTACGTCCATAAAGCAGCCCGTACCAGAATCTACACCGTAGTTTTGATACTCAGCAGACCATGCTGGATTCAGAATCGCGACCTCCCATCGAATCGGTGTTTGCTGACTCACTTGCAGCATGGCACAGGCGATTCTTCTGTAAGCAGGTTTGCTTTCTTGTCTTGACTTGATGCCCCACAAACTTCTCAACCAACTTATTGTTGTAGGAAGGTTTTCGGGCTGCGCGCTGTCTGTTCTAGGCTTGAAGCCTGCCAGGCTGAGGAATACAGGATAGCGTCCTGGTTTCAAACTTTGCGCGAAAGCAAACTCAAAATCCTCATCTATACCCGGATCGCAGGCCACAAGTTGGCCTGACGGCACGACCAACTCGCCGATGAAGTGGGTGACGAATTCGACCGTTTGCCGCTCGTTGTTTGTCAAGGCATACTCGAACTGATAGCCGTCTCGAAATGCTTTCTCAAAGTCAGTGCGGAGGCTGCTATCAGCATCCTGGACAAGTATCTTGGACATATTTGGGGCTGCTCAATTAGCCTGTACGCGTGGTACAGCTTTCTACTTGCAGGTTAGAACTTGCACCCAGATTTTGAAACAGACCCGAATTTTGACTTATTCAGATATCAGATAGTAGTTAAGTGCGGACCGCTTCAATCAGACGCGAGAAGTAAAACTGAGTTTTGTTCATCGCTTTACGCTCAATCTTCCAGCCCAGCGACTCTAGAATTCTCACCACATCTTTTTCCGCATGGAGATAAGCGCGGGTGGCTTTGCTTGGCCCAGGGAAAAAGCTGCCAATCTTTTTCAGAACGGTGTAGACAGGCGTTTTGGGAGCAAAGCTCAGGATCACCCGAGATTCCGCCAGAGAACTCAAATGCGTGATCATCTCCTTCGCCTTGCTCTGAGGATAGTGAATTAACACATCCAAACAAATCACAGTGTGATACTTGCCAGAGAGTGACTCTAGATCCGCTGCCTGAAAGTTAGGAATTTGGAGCGGCTGCAGCAGGGCTCCAGCGCGTTGACGAGCCTCGCCCACCATCTTCTGGGAGATATCGCTGGCGTTAACGATCGCCCCGTTTTGCGCCAGAGGAATGCTCAGGCTACCGACGCCACAACCCGCATCACAGATCGACAAGCCAGGCAAATCACCATCCGCTTCTAGCCAACTCATCACGGTATTGATCGTCTGCTGATGACCTTTACGGATATCGAGCTGCACCTTATTGACGTCACCATCGCCATAGATGCGCCGCCACCGGTCAAACCCCGTAGCGTTGAAATATTCTTGAACGACGGACTTATCGTCAACGGCATTAGGCATAGCAGTTCAGAGATGGTTTTCCTGTCTCAAGCGAATATTACTTACGGCTTCATATTCTATTACGTTCTGTAATCTCTCTAAAGGATTACAACGTTTTGCAAAGGCATTCACAGCATCCCGACAGCGCTAGTATTTTTGAGCCGATGACTCCGGGTGGGCAAAACCAGGCGATTTGCCAGTTTGGCCATCGGCACTGCAGTTTCAGAGCTTGAACATGAGTACATCTCTCGTCGGCATCATCATGGGCAGCGATTCTGATTTGCCGACGATGCAAGCCGCGATCGCGGTGTGTGAAGACTTTGACGTGCCCCATGAGGTCGCGATTGTCTCCGCCCATCGCACCCCTGATCGCATGGTGGAGTATGCCAAAACTGCCTACGAACGAGGGCTGCGAGTCATCATTGCCGGGGCTGGAGGTGCGGCTCATCTGCCCGGCATGGTGGCGGCGCTGACGCCGCTACCCGTCATTGGCGTGCCCGTCAAAAGCCGTAACCTCAGCGGCCTAGATTCGCTGTATTCGATTGTGCAAATGCCCGGTGGCATTCCCGTCGCGACGGTCGCGATCGGCAACGCGAAAAATGCCGGATTGCTCGCGATCCAGATGTTGGCGATCGCCGACCCCCAACTCATCGAGCGCCTACAAGCGTATCGTCACGCTCTGCAGCAACAAGTGCTGGCCAAACAAACGCAGCTAGAGACTGTCGGCTACCGCCAATATCTCGCGGCGCCCTACAGGAGTGGGGTCTAACAGGGCGATCGACGCGTTGGCCAGCCACTGAATAGAAATGGCCAGGGCAACCGCTCCCGACTAACTTTGTAGAGCTGCTCAACTTTTTGGAGAACTGGTATAACGCGGTGAGTGAGTACCATGCCATTGATCACCAGGCCGGCCTTCTAGACGGGGTTCCGTATCTACCGTCGTGATCGTGACATTGACATTGCGGTCTACTGGTTCCACAACCAGCGCCAACAAGGGGCCGAATCCCAAGTTTGGACTGCGAATGCTAAGTTACCCGACACTTATTTGATTGAGAATGCAAAACCGGTGTAAGGTTATAGACTTTTGACATATCCGGAAACATAAATAACGATGAATTGCTTCGTGCACGAACCCTTTATGCAGTAGAAATGTATTTACTGATACAACTGATTGTTGCCAGAATTGGTGCAATCTTCTTACTCGAAGAGTTTGGTCAGCAATGCATGCGCGGCGAGCTATCTACAGTGCAAGCGTGCTTTTAAGCACCCAGGTGTTTGGGATGGTTTTTACCTCTATTGCATCAAGCCATTCTGAGAGAATTGTTCAGGGCTTCCTCAAGCCGATCTAACTGGCGACAATTGTCCCAGCGGGTCTATGAGGATGTGTTTGCTGTCTGATTTGTGTTGAAGGGACGTTTGTCGAAATGTCTAGATTAGTTCTTCGAAAAGGTAATCGTTCTCGAAAGCGGCGATCGTCGTCTTTCTGGAATTCCAATGTGCCGCCGATTTCTGAAGCCGTTCAGTCTTATTTTGGTAAGCGGAATGGCTGGCAATGGGTCGCTTGTATTCCTCTAGCCCTTGGCATCTTAGCCATTTGGGGAGTATCTGCTTACGCTCAAGATGAGATTGCTGCCGCCGACGTGCAGGCAGTGCTCGACAATATTTTCGTTTTCATTGCTGCCGTGCTCGTGATTTTCATGAACGCGGGTTTTGGCATGTTAGAAACTGGCTTCTGCCGTCAGAAAAACGCTGTCAATATTCTCTCTAAAAACCTGATTGTTTTTGGGCTCGCTGTTTTGGCATTCTGGGCCATCGGGTTTTCGTTGATGTTTGGCGCTACGGGCAATGGCTTCATTGGGGGCGGCGGTTGGTTTTTGACCGGCGGGCCTGAGGCCTATGGCTTAGACGGCGGTACGTTGACGATTGATACGTTCTTCTTGTTCCAGTCCGCGTTTGCGGCCACCGCCGCCACGATCGTCTCTGGTGCGGTAGCTGAACGGATTAAGTTCAACGACTTCTTGATTTTCAGCATCCTACTGGTGGGTATCTCTTACCCCATCACCGGTCACTGGGTGTGGACGGGTGACGGCTGGTTAGGCGCTGCTGGGTTCTCTGACTTTGCCGGTTCTACCGTGGTGCACTCCGTCGGTGGCTGGGCAGCTCTGATGGGCGCCGCTTTCCTCGGGCCTCGGGTTGGCAAGTATCAAGACGGTCGCGTCAATGCTATCCCTGGCCACAACATGGGCATTGCCATGTTGGGCTGTCTGATTCTGTGGATTGGCTGGTATGGCTTTAACCCTGGTTCTCAGCTGGCTGCCGATGCGGCGGTGCCGTTCATTGCGGTGACGACAACGCTGGCTGCCGCTGCTGGCGGGGTCGCTGCTACCTTTACCGCTTGGGTGTTAAGCGGCAAGCCCGACTTGTCGATGATTATCAACGGCATCTTGGCTGGTCTCGTGGGGATCACCGCTGGCTGTGCGGGAGTCAACTACCTGGGTGCTGTCATCATTGGTTTGATTGCCGGTGTCATCGTAGTCTTCTCTGTCGGCTTCTTCGACAGCATCAAGATCGATGACCCGGTCGGAGCCATTTCGGTGCACCTGGTGAATGGTATCTGGGGCACCTTGGCCGTAGGTCTGTTTGCGACTGAGGGCGGCTTGTTCTTCGGTGGCGGCTTTGCTCAGCTCGGAGCTCAAATTCTGGGGATTCTGAGCATTGGTCTCTTTACGGTCATTACCTCCACTATCTTCTGGCTGGTACTGAAGGCGACTCTCGGTATCCGAGTTTCACCAGAAGAAGAGATGAAGGGGCTCGATATCAGCGAGCACGGCATGGAAGCTTACAGTGGCTTCTTGAAAGACACGAGCGATATGGGTGGGGTTTCCTAACTCTGCTTTGCACTGGTTTGCTTGAATCGAGCCAAACCGGTGCTTAAAGCTCAAGAAAAGTGGCGCTGGAAAATATTTTCCAGCGCCACTTTTTTTATTGACTGCTCACTAATTCAGAGATTAGTAACAAATCCTTAACCCTGAAGAGATCTGCCTGCCAGGGTGATTTCTAGAAGCGTATGATTGGCCTAACTGCTTGTACTTTAAAGCCTCGCGTTTATAGATGCCATTTGCTAACGGCAAGGCAATCTTGAGTCATCTCACAACTTATCAACAGTTGCCCCACAACTTAACCAGCTTGCCTTTGGCCCCCCATTAGCACACTGCAATCCATGCGAAATTCGGATTCTGTTGTCGAAGCCTTATTAGAGGCGATTCCTCAACTGCGATCGCAACTTTTTTTCAAAACATCCCTCACGGCTCTATCCCATGCGATGGAGGATCAGGTCTTGGCGGGCATCGAAAAGCCGCTCGTGATTGCCAGTTTTCAGCAGGAACGATTTTATCGCCAGGAGGCCAGCCGCTATCAGCGCATTGCTGACATCAGCGATCAGGTCTATGTGCTCTCGGCGGCAGGAACCAGCTTTGAGCTCGGGAGTGAAGCCTATGAAACGATCGCCTTTGATGAAGCCGATGCGCTGACTCAAGAGTGGCATTTAGTCGTCATTGGCACGCAATATAGTGCCTGCCTCATTTGTCGCGAACGAGATGCCGCGCCGATTGTGTCAGTATTACCCATTCCCGGTGCGCCAGCGCTTGATCAAACTCGCCGATTTGAGGGAGTTTGGACGCAGGATCAGAGGGTCTGTCATCAAGCCGCCAACCTGTTGCTGGCGCGAATTGCCGCCTATCGACCGACTCTAGCGCCCAAAATCAAGGCGACGAAACAGCGATATCAGCTGCTCTCAGCGGTCAGCGACGCAGCCCAGATCGGGGGCGGAGCCGATCCCTTCACCCTGCGCTTGGTCACCTACTTGCAGGCCGGGCAATACAAACTGCTCAAGGCCTATAAGGCGATCGCGGTCAAAGAGCAGCGGGAACGACTGGTCAATGCCATCACGGCAGCCATTCGGCGATCGCTTGATCCAGAAGAACTCTTTCAAATCACCGTCGATCAGCTCGGCCCGGCCCTGCAGGTCGATCGCTGCATTATCTATCGCTGTCCGACCCAACGGGCCGAAGTCACCCTGCGCCACGAGCATCGCCAACCCGACACCCGCAGTCTGGTCGACGTCGGCTGGCCCATTGCCGACAACCCGCTGCTTGAGCAGATTCGCCAAGAACATGAAGCGATCGTGATTGTCGATACGCAGGCTCCGCCTCGCCCCCTGCAAACGGCCCTCGATGCGCTGAACTATCTCGTCGCCGAATGGCACATGCGCTCTTGGGCCTTAGTGCCGTTGGTCTATCAGCAGCGACTCTTAGGCATGATTGAGCTGCATCACTGCCAAGATCTGCCTCACAATTGGACCGAAGAGGACTTTGCCCTCGTCGAAGCCGTGGCCACCCAGCTCAGCGTCGCGATCATCCAAGCTGACGCTTACGCTCACCTGCAAGAACTGAACCAGCAGCTAGAAGCGCTAGAGCGGACTCGCAGCAACCTGATTGCGATTACCGGGCATGAACTCAGAACGCCACTGTCGACCATTCAAGTGTGCTTAGAGAGCCTCGCCACTGAGCCCGACATGCCCGACCAGCTGCGCCAGACGATGCTGACAACCGCCTTAGATGATGCTGAACGCATGCGCAAGCTAGTGCAAGATTTTCTTACCCTATCGCGCCTCGAAAGCGGCCGTATCGAGTGGACCTTTGAAGCCCTCATGGTCGCTGAGTGTTTTGACCTGGCTCTCAGCAGCGTCCAGGCCCGCAAGAGCGATCGCTCACCCTGCTGCCCCATTGAAGTGCAGCTGCCCCCAGCCTTGCCGATGGTGCGCGCCGATGGCGAATGGGTCGTTGAAGTCATCGTCAAACTGCTTGACAACGCCTGCAAATTTACCGAGCCTAGCGGCGTGATTACCATCTCGGCCCACGCCGCCGGTGAAGACATGATTCAAATCACGATTGCCGATACCGGACGCGGCATTGAGCCTTACCGGCTGGAAGCCGTATTTGATCGGTTTTATCAAGAAGAAGGAGCCCTGCGACGCACCACCGGCGGCACCGGCCTGGGCTTAGCGATGTGTCGTCAAATCATCGAAGGCCTCGGGGGCCGCATCTGGGCCACCTCCGAGGGCAAGGATCAAGGTAGTCAGTTCCATTTCACCCTGCCCATTGCCGAAGGGCGAGCGACCTTGCACATTCGGCAAGAGACCGAGGAACTGCCCGACGCTGACACCCTGAGCGAATTAGAGCGCCGTAATCCCTACATTTTGGAATGAAGCACTCGATTTTGGCGAGAGGCAACTCTGAAGAACTGTTACTTTTCCTCAATAAGTCGATATACGGGTCCTTGCCCGGTGATAGGATGCCGTCAAAACGGTTGAGAGATAGCGTTTTATGGCAGAAACTCTGACTGGACAAACCCCAAAATTTGGCGGTAGTACTGGCGGCTTGCTGACCGCAGCAGCGGTCGAAGAAAAATATGCAATCACCTGGACAAGCTCTACAGAGCAAGTCTTTGAAATGCCCACGGGTGGTGCCGCCATCATGAATGAAGGCGAAAATCTGTTGTATTTAGCGCGCAAAGAGCAATGCCTGGCATTGGGTGCTCAATTGCGGACTAAGTTCAAGCCCAAAATTCAAGACTATAAAATCTATCGGATTTATCCCAGTGGCGAAATGCAATACTTGCATCCTGCCGATGGTGTGTTTCCTGAGAAGGTTAACGAAGGTCGCGAAACCATTGGCAAGAAAGATCGCAACATTGGGAAAAATCCTGATCCAGCGACGATTAAGTTCAGTGGTAAAGAGCCTTACGAAGTCTAGGGTTGCCAGTTTTATGGCACAGACAAATTCATAGACGTGAGCAGGGGTGTGGCATGGCTACATCCCTGTTTTTGTAGTGCCCTACAATTAAACCTCTCGCCGTATCCAGCCATCGGTTAGTCAGTCCTTCAAGGATTGGCTAACCGCCGCAGTCATTCACCGATTTGTACGAATCTGATGGTTTCTCCTACTCCGCAACAGTTTCAAGATCTCGCCTCGCACGGTAACTTCATTCCGGTTTATCAAGAGCTTGCAGCTGATTTGGATACCCCAGTTTCGGCTTGGCATAAGGTCTGTAGTCAGGCCCCCTATAGTTTTTTGCTGGAGTCGGTCGAAGGGGGGGAAACCTTGGGCCGCTATAGCTTTTTGGGATGTGATCCCCTATGGGTTCTAGAAACGCGTGGGGACACCACCACTCAGACTTTTCGCAACGGCACGGTTAAAACCTACCGTGGCGATCCCTTTGCGGTCTTGCCCGCCTGTCTGGCCCCCTATCAGCCGGTCAAGCTGCCGGAACTGCCCCCCGGCATTGGTGGCCTGTTTGGCTTTTGGGGGTATGAACTCATTCAGTGGATTGAGCCCACTGTGCCGGTGTACGATCGCCCCGCCGATACGCCGCTCCCCGATGGGTTGTGGATGCAAGTAGACAGCTTGCTAATTTTCGACCAGGTTAAGCGCAAAATGTGGATCGTCGCCTACGCCGATCTGCGCGAGCCGGGTTGCGACCTGCAAGCGGCCTATCAGGAGGCGTGCGATCGCATTCACACGCTCGTGCAAAAACTGCTCGCCCCTCTGCAGGGATTGAGTCCGCTGACTCGTTGGCAGTCCCCCAGCCCTGGCCAGTCCGCCCCGCCGCTCGACTACGTCAGCAATCGAACTCAGGCAGAATTTTGCGCCGCCGTTAATCGCGCTAAAGACTACATTCGCGCCGGTGATATCTTTCAGGTCGTCATTTCGCAGCGACTATCAACGACTTACCAAGGTCATCCCTTCGACCTGTATCGATCGCTGCGCCTGGTCAATCCCTCCCCGTACATGGCCTATTTTCACTTCAAAGATTGGCAGCTCATCGGTTCGAGCCCCGAGGTGATGGTCAAAGCGGACAACGCCCCCCAAGACGATACCCGCAAAATCGCCACCGTGCGACCGATTGCGGGCACTCGGCCACGGGGTCACACCCCCGCCGAAGATGCCGCCTTGGCCGCCGATCTGCTGGCCGACCCGAAGGAAATCGCCGAGCACGTCATGCTCGTTGACCTCGGCCGCAACGATTTGGGTCGAGTGTGTGACAGCGGCAGCGTTTTGGTCGATGAGCTGATGGTGGTTGAACGCTACTCCCACGTGATGCACATCGTCAGCAATGTGGTCGGTCAGCTGGCTCCCGACAAAACCGCTTGGGATTTGCTGAAGGCCAGCTTCCCTGCGGGGACGGTCAGCGGCGCTCCTAAAATTCGCGCGATGCAGCTGATTAACGAACTCGAACCCGATCATCGCGGCCCCTACTCGGGCGTGTATGGCTACTACGACTTTGAGGGGCAGCTCAATACAGCGATTACAATTCGCACCATGATTGTGCAGCCTGAGGGCCCAGACCAACATCGTGTCAGCGTTCAGGCGGGGGCGGGCTTGGTCGCTGACTCTAATCCCGAGTCGGAATATCAGGAGACCCTTAACAAATCGCAGGGAATGTTGACCGCCATTCGCAGCTTGCAGCCAGAGTAATGCAGCCCCCCAGTTCTAGAACGTCATGAACGCTAGACTCGGGAATCGCCGTTAGCACCGCAAGCGACTAGTCCGTTGACCCTGAAGTCGTCTCTGCCGACAATCGTGCCGTCGTAAGCTCGTCAAGCTCCGGCTTTTGCTCTTGGGTGAGTATCACGGCCTCATAGGGCACCACGCCGCTACTCGTGCTCCCTAAGCAGTGGGCCGCCGCTTTCGACAAATCGAGCGATCGCTGCCCCACATAAGGCCCTCGATCATTAATCCGCACGATTACCGATTTGCCATTCAACCGATTGGTGACCTTGAGATGAGTGTTAAACGGCAACGTCTTGTGAGCCGCTGTCAGCGCGTTCTCATCAAAAATTTCACCATTAGCGGTTTTACGACCGTGAAAGCCCGGCCCATACCAGGAGGCCGTGCCATAGAAAGATTCAGCGGTTTCGGCGAGTCCGGCAGCGGTCATTTGAATCGTTGCGAGGCCTAGAGGCGCTTCGTCAAAGGCCTGCCGGAGGTTGTTAACCCACTGCACCGCCGTCGCTGTCGCCGGAATTTCAGGGTGCGATCGCAGCGTTTCATCGACGACAAACAGGAGTTCATTTTGATGGCTAACGCCCACAAAATTTGTCCCGATCAGCGGGTTCAGCTGCGCGGGCTCTAGTTTGTCTTCTTTGATGAGGGTTCTGAGCTTAGCCGCCATTTTTTGCGCAGCGACTTGACCGACCACATCACCCACGAAATGGTTATGTACCCACACTTGCGTTTTAGAGGCTGTCGTCACGGCCAGATTACTGGTCTGATAGGGGGCCGCCGCCGGCAAACAGAAATCATCAGCAGCCAAGGTCGGCGGCTGGGGGGGAATGAGCTCTGTCGTTTCTAACCGCACAGCCGCCACTGCATTCCAGCCATGCCAATCGGCTTGCACTGCCACCTCATCAAACGTGATTTCAACCGTTTCTGAGGAGGTCTCTACTGGCGCTTCAAAACCACTCACGCCCAACCCAATGGCCGGTACTAAGGCAGTAAAGTCGTCGGTGTTAGCGGGGCTCAGGGCCGCTTGAGCATCGAAACTGTCACTGGTGACCGTCAGAGTATTCAAGTTAGGCACCAGCAAACGGGTTAAGGTCGCATAGCTACCGTAAGCCCCATAGGCATCTAAGCCAGGCAGCCGCCAACCATAAGCATCCGATAGCGAATTGAACCAAGCAGCGGTGGACTCCAGTGAAATTGAGTCTTGTTGCTGCAGCTGATGCTCAGCAATGTCGTCTGCTGCTGTTGCTGCTGATGACGCTGGGTGAATAATCGATGCCGCCCAGATAATTCCCAAAATTTCCATAGCAGTGTGGTAGTCGAGAACCCCATCAAAAAGAACTTCGAGAAGAAATCAGATGCCCCGTGTTGCTGGATACAAAACGGTCAGACAAATCAGTATAGACACCTGTTTTCAATTTGGGGATCGGTAGGGGTCGTGTACTAATAGCTGCAAGCAAGTCTACACAAAGCTTTGCAGGAATATTAAAGAATTGGTAAATCAGCAGAACAATTTGTCTAAAACCGGAAAATCAGTGAAATAATGCGCAAAAATTTACAGCTCGATTTACCGCCAGATTTTCAAAGGGAAGCGCTGCAAACTCGCCTACAAACTCATCTGCACCAGCTGGTAGGCGATCGCGACCCCTACCTGGCGGCCGGGAGACATCGTTTAGCGCAGCAATACATTCAGAGCACCCTAGCTCAGTGGGGCGTTCCCGCCGCCCATGACTTCCACGTCAGAGGTCGATGCCACACCAACTGGATCTTGCCCCTACCGGCCTCAACCGGGGCAAGCGCGAAGTCGCCGCTGATTGTAGGCGCCCACTACGACACCGTGCCCGGCACCCCCGGCGCCGATGACAATGCTAGCGGGGTTAGCGTTTTGCTGGAACTGGCTCACTTCTTTGCCCAGTTTCCAGCGGCCCGGCCGATCTGGCTGATTGCCTTTGATCTCGAAGAATATGGCCTTCTGGGGAGTCAAGCCTATGTGGAAAAGTTGAAAGCGACCCAGCAGCCCGTGCACCTGATGCTTTCGCTCGAAATGCTGGGATATTACGATTCCACCCCGCAGAGCCAGCAGTATCCCTCCCCGCTATTGACGCGGCTGTATCCCCATCGGGGCGATTTCGTTGCTTTAATCGGCAATTTGAGCACTCTCTTTGCAATGCGCCGCCTTAGCCAGGATTTCAAGCGTGCCGGTGCCCCCTGTGAATGGCTCCCCGTAACGAATCGAGGCCAGGCGATCCCCGCGACCCGGCGCAGCGATCACGCCGCCTTTTGGGATGCAGGCTATCGTGCCCTGATGGTGACCGACACCGCCTTTTTGCGCAATCCGCACTATCACCAAGCGAGCGATCTCCTCGACACGCTCGATCTAAAAATGATGACGCGGGTCTGTCAGGGCCTAATGGTCGGGCTGCAATCGTTACCCTAGCGGGGCAAGGCAGCTGTGCTCACGTCAATGGCCGAGCCCTCTTGGCAGCCATCACACCGATCTCTTACTTTTAGGAGATGTCTGATGGTCAGGCGCAGGCGACCCTAATCGAGGCGTTACATTGCCCTCTGCAAACAGGCGAATACAGCGAACATGAAAGGACTCAAAGGTAAAACGGCAATTGTGACGGGCGCGAGCTCCGGCATTGGCCAGGCGATCGCGATTCGTCTGGCTCAAGAGGGCTGCAATATCGCCATCAACTATCGTAGTGATTCAGAAGGTGCCCAAACGACTCGAGCGAAAGCCCTCAATCAAGCAAAAGCCGCTGGTCATGAGATTCAGACGCTGATCGTGCAGGCGGATGTTTCCAAAGCCGAGGCGATCTTAGCCATGATGCAAGAGGTCAACGAGACCTGGGGTGGACTCGATATTCTGATCAACAATGCGGGCATTCAGATCGAGACGCCCTCCCACGAAGTCGAAACTGACGCCTTCGATAAGGTGATCGACGTCAATCTACGCGGCTCCTACTTGTGCGCCCGAGAGGCCATTCAACAGTTTCTCCAGCAAGCAAAATCCGGCGTCATCATCAACGTCTCCAGCGTTCATGAAGTGATCCCGCGGCCCCAATACATCAGCTACTCCATCAGCAAGGGCGGCATGGGCAATATGACCCGGACCCTGGCACTGGAATATGCGAAGTCTGGCATCCGCGTCAACGCGATCGCCCCCGGCGCGACGATAACCCCGATCAACCAAGACTGGGTCGAAGATGCCGAAAAAAAGGCAGCGGTTAACCAGCACATCCCCATGGGCCGCGCTGGTACCGCAGAAGAGATGGCCGCCGCCACGGCCTTTTTAGTGTCAGAAGAGGCGACCTATATCACTGGTCAAACCCTTTACATAGACGGTGGTTTAACGCTGTACGCCGATTTTCGCGAACCCTGGTCAGCTTGAGCTTACGAGGCCCCCCATCATGCCTGCTTCGCCCCTGCCTGAAAATGTGTTAGCCGTTCGCGCCCGGTTAGGTGAGGGGCCAGTCTGGGATGATCGCCGTCAGGTGCTCCACTGGGTCGATATCTATAACCGCCGAGTCCACACCTTTGATCCCGCGACCGGCCAAGATGACTTTATTGAGGTTGCGGCCTTGGTGAGCGGTCTGTTTATTGTCGATGGCCGACACCTAGTCCTTGCACAAGAGAACGGCCTCAGCACGCTAGATTTAGCCACCGCACAAACGACTCCCCTCGTCTCGATTGAAGCCGATCAGCCAGACAACCGGCTGAATGATGTGCGGTGCGATCGCCAGGGACGACTCTGGGTCGGCACAATGAACAACCACGACCAGCCCGCCGCTAACCTGTACCGCTATGATCTCGACGGTTCACTCCACGTCCTAGAAACAGGACTCTCAATCTCTAATGGCTTAGGCTGGAGCCCTGATCAAACAACGTTTTACCTGACCGACTCGCCCCGCCAAGTCATCTCCGCTTACACCTTTGACGTCGCCAGCGGACAAGTCAGTAACCGCCATCCTCACGTCGATTTGACCCATGAGTCGTTTTATCCTGACGGGCTCACCATTGATGCCGAAGGGTGCCTCTGGGTTGCCATGTGGAACGGCTGGTGCGTCATCCGGTTTGATCCCCAGGGCCAAGAGATGATGCGGGTGCCGTTGCCCGTCCCGCTCGTGACGTCTTGCACCTTTGGCGGGCCTAACCTCACCGACCTGTTTATCACCACCGCCTCGGCGGGGTTGAGTCAAGCCGAGCTAGGTAAAAGTGTCGCGGCAGGCGACTTATTTTGTTTGTCCACCGATGTCAAAGGGTTGCCGAGCGATCGCTATGCCCTAGCCTCAGGCTGATTGCAGGCTGCTGACTGGCAGCAATGCGCCGCCGAATCAGCGATATCAGCCGACGGCCACCAGGTCATCGTCGCCTCTCGCGGTAGCAGGACACAAATCCCAAAGTAAAGAGCACTTGTCTAGTCCTGATAGCCGGTGTAATATAAAAGACTGTGTCGAAAAAGGAAAACGTCGTTATGCCAAAGCTCAAAACTCGCCGGTCAGCTGCCAAGCGTTTCAAGCGTACAGGTACTGGCAAGTTCGTGCGCCGTAAAGCTTTTCGGAATCACCTGCTAGACAAGAAAAAAACCAAGCGCAAAGTCCGGTTAGGGCAGAAAGCCGTCGTCGTTGATGCCGATGCGCCGAACGTTGAATTGATGATGCCCTACTCCTAAGCTGCTGGGGTAGAAAAGCAATAACATCGTCACGGCATCTGACGTTCACTCCGGTCTTCGCACACAGATTTCAGCAATAGACAGTATTTGTAAACAGAAGGGTTAGAAACAATGGCACGGGTAAAGCGCGGTAATGTCGCCCGCAAGCGCCGCAAGAAGGTTCTTAAGCTGGCGAAAGGGTTCCGAGGATCCCACTCCAAGCTCTTTCGCACAGCGAATCAGCAGGTGATGAAGGCGCTGCGATATGCCTATCGCGATCGCCGGCGCCGTAAGCGCGATTTTCGTCGTCTGTGGATTACTCGCATCAATGCGGCAGCACGGCTACAGGGCATGAGCTACAGCCGCCTGATCGGGCAGCTAAAAAAGTCCAACGTTGAAATCAACCGCAAAATGTTGGCCCAAATGGCAGTATTAGACCCTGAAGGGTTCAACAGAGTAGTTGAAATTGCCAGCAAGGCATAAACTTTTGGGGTAGGTCAGTTAGCGAACGAAATGCGTTTTTCGCTTTTAAGTTTCGGCATATTGCTGGGGGTGCATTTGGCTGCACCCCCAGTTGTTTTTTCTGCAGATTTAGAAACGATTCAGGCGCGGGGCTATTTGATTATCGCCGTCAAAGACGACTGGCGACCCCTCGGCTATACCGACGACGCGGGTAACCTAGTCGGGTTCGAAATTGATATTGCTCGCCAACTTGCAGAAGCGCTATTCGGCGATGCCACAGCCGTAGAGTTACGTCCCGTCGCGAACCCAGATCGCATTCCAGCAGTGCTGAACGATGACGTCGATATCGCCATTGCTAACCTGTCGATCACACCGATGCGAGAACGGGTTGTCAGCTTTAGCACCCCCTATTATCTCGACGGGACGGCTTTTGTCACTCGTGATCCCCAAGTTCAGGGCATCGCTGATTTAGCACAGCAGGCGATCGCCCTGATCGAAGGGTCCGAAGCCGTGGCCCATGTTAACTATCTCCTACCAGCGGCCACTCTAGTGGGGGTGCCTTCCTACGAAGCCGCTTATACCACCATTGAGAACGGTGACGTCAGCGCGTTCGCTGCCGATGTCACGGTGCTCAGCGGCTGGGTACAAGAGCATCCCAACTACCAGCTGCTACCCACGGTGCTGACCGCAGAACCTTTGGCCGTCGTGCTACCTAAGGGTAATCAGCACCTCACTCTCCGCACCTTTGTGAACGAGGCCATCAATCAGTGGCACGAAACCGGTTGGTTAGAAACGCAAGCAACCTATTGGGGCTTACCGTAAGCCAAGCCAGCTGAAGAACGTTGAGCCATCGATGAAAGTCTGTCGGCAAGTTGCCTGCCCCTCAGCCAGCGATCGGATCGAACCCTAATCACATAGCTTCACAAACCTCAGGGCTTTGATGACGAAGGGGTTAAGCGTGTCAAGATAGTGAGGATAGAACACTACTTTCGAGTTGGATTTTTGATCTCGGTGATATGGAAGATACCAATCTGCTGTTGACCTATTTAGTTACTCTGCTGGTTTTGCTCGGTGTAGCGGCCGTCCTAGTTTTTCGTCAGGTTTACAAAACCCGACGGGTCGAAGGCACCCTCAGCCGCTTACAAGCCAAATTAACCAAAGAGAAAGGCACAGCCCAAGAGCACTACGAATTGGGTAGTCTGATGGTCGATAAGAAACTCTACTCCCAGGCCATCATTCATCTCAAACAGGCGCTCAAACTGTTGGATAAGGAAGAATCCGAAAAAGCCGCCATGATCTACAATGCGCTGGGATTTTCATATTTTGCGCAAGAGCAATATGACGTCGCTATTCGGCAATATAAGGAAGCGTTGGATATTGCGCCGAGCTATGTCACGGCGCTCAACAACTTAGGCCACAGCTATGAGCGCAAGCAGCTGATCGCTCAATCTCTAGAGTCTTACGAAAAAGCACTGGAGTATGAGCCCAGCAACAAGACTGCCAAGCGGCGGGCCGACTCCTTACGCAAGCGGTTGGCACCAGCCAGTCCGGAATAGGCGGTTAGGAACGGTTGACATCGGGTGGCGCTGAGACCCCAGCCGACTGGCTATCACGGTTGGCTTGACGGCGATACATCAGACTCTTTTGGTTCGCCACAAAACAAGCCGAGGGCTGAGCTAAAAAAGTATGGCCAAGGGCGATCGCGGCGGTGAGCTGCGCTGAAGTCATGTTCTTATAGGCCGGTCTTTTAATCGCTCGATACCATTCACAGCCGCACACATTGTCCAAGATAATTCTGGCGAAACAGTGATTGAAGCGCACCGGATATCGCTGCTGCCGAGCGGCTGGCGGCAGCTGGTGATTGACCAAGTCGAGATATTGCTCGGTCAGAGCCATATGAGACGTTTGCACCTTCAAGAGCCCGATTCATCTGTTTTGAATTTAACGCTTTGGCCAGCCGATCTGGGATCGCGGTGGCCGTGACAGCCCAGACAAGACGGGTAAGCTCTACGGCATGAAAAAGCCGATCAGAGGGTGGGTCAAACCATCTGGGTGACCGCCTCAAACTGCGGCTGGCGCGATCGCCTCAAAACGCGGTGGCCGTTGGCATAATTAAAGGAACGGTTATACCAGTTCTCAGTAATCGGACTTCCGATGCAGTCTTGGAAACGCAGGGGAGCCAAGGAGCAGGGGAGCCAGATCTGTAGCCTTATTTGAGAGAATCGGTATTACACCCTGCTGAACTGTCTGAGAGTCTTTAGTGATGTCTGATCCGTCGCCGCTCAAGCCTTCCCGCCGTAACTTGCTGCAGCTGTTGGGTCTGACTGGTGGCGCAGCCCTTATGGCCCCGCTAACCCGAGCCTGGCGGCAAGAAACTGCAACCACAGCGCCACTCCCTTCTCAAATTTCCTTGGGCACCTTGCCTCAAGCCACGCCGCTAGCGGCGGCTAACCTCAATCCTCATCGGGTGGCGCTGATTAAAACCAATGATCGGGCCGCGGGGGTGCGTCAGGCGATCGCCCTGTTGCAACCCCCAAGCTTTAGCGACAAGCGCGTTTTTATCAAACCCAATTACAACACCGGCGATCCCGCCCCGGCAGCCACCGCCCCGGTCGTGCTAGAAACGCTAGTACAAACCACACGGGACGCGGGGGCTAGCCAAATTATTGTCGGCGATCGCTCTGGCATGGCCGATACCCGTTCAGCCATGCAGCAAATGCAGGTGTTTGCATTGGCCGAGCGCTATGGCTTTACCTCGTTGGTGTTTGACGAGTTGGGGCGCGACGGCTGGCAGTATTTTTCGGGAGAGGGGACAAATTGGTCTCAGGGCTTCGCGATCGCTCGGCCAGTGTTAGACGCCGACGCCATTGTGAACGTCTGCTGCTTAAAAACCCATCGCTTTGGCGGTCACTTTACCCTGTCGTTAAAAAATACGATTGGCATGGTGGCTCGTCGCGTGCCCGGTGATGACCATGACTACATGCGAGAACTACACAGTTCAGCTAATCAGCGGCTGATGATTGCGGAAGTCAATCAGGTCTATCGTCCTTCGCTGATCGTCATTGACGGGGTCGATGCATTTGTGTCCGGTGGCCCCGCCGAAGGCGAAAAAGTGAACGCGGGCGTCATGCTAGCCAGTACCGATCGCGTCGCCATTGATGCGGTTGGCATTGCCATCTTGCGCCGATTAGGCACCACCCAGGCCGTGTCAGACGGCTCGATCTGGAGCCAAACCCAGATTCGCCGAGCGGCAGATTTAGGCTTAGGTGCCGCCAATGCAGCAGCGGTGGAATTAGTCACTCAGGACAGTGCCAGTGCTGAAATGGCTGACCAGATTCGCCCCTTTTTAACTTAATGTCGGGGGGAGTCAGCTGCGGGGAAATGGATGACCGCGTGGAGGGTTATCACATCAATCAGCCCTCAAATGGTCAGGAATTAGCAGTCAGGATTTACCACACACCTTTCACGTCAAGGATTACAGCCAGCCGCGCAAACGATAAATAGCGAAGCCAATGTATTCCTTAATCGCCCGACTGGTGTTCTCTAGATTTTTGGCATCAGGTAGCGAATTGAGCACAAAAGCCTGGGGAGTGCCGCGTTTTTGACTAAAAAAGCCTTGCACCACTAAAAAGTCAGTGGGCGCGGCAATCGCCTCAATTCCCTGCTTTTGGAAGATCGCCAGCGATCGCGGCATGTGAATCGCCGACGTGACCAGCAAAATTTGACTCAGTCCGGCTTGCCCTAAAATCTCCTTGACATTGACGGCATTTTGATAGGTGTTGAGTGAGGTCGAGTCCAGCAAAATGTCAGACTCTGGCACCCCCATCGCCATCGCAATTTGGGCCATGTCCTCCGCTTCGGAAGCACCGCCTTTTTTCCAATTAATGCGACCACCGCTCAAAATAACTTTGGGAGCTTTGCCCGCTTTGTAGAGTTGCGCGCCATGCAGCACGCGATCGCCGGCTTCGTTGACATCGACCCAGGGGCGTGGCTCAATCGCCGCCCGAGTACTCCCCCCCAGCACAACAATCGCCTCAGCTAACGGGACTGGCTCTGGGGGCAGATTGCGCCATTCCAACGACTGCACCAAGCTCCCCGCGACCCAGGTATTGCTGCTGATCAGCAAAATCCCCAGGGCGATCGCGGTGCTGGCCAAGGCACGGCCCCGCCGCTTTCGCCAAATCCACCACAGGGTCAACACCAGCAAAAGCGTTGCCAGCCCTACAGGGTAAATCAGCAGTGGCAGCAGTTTCGATAAGAATATGAACATCTCAACACCTACAGCGGTATTCCAGTGAGTTCAGTACAAACGACTTGAGACGGGGCATCAGGTTCAAGGATACGCTGGGGCTGCTCTACTCATTTGGAATTTATACCAGTTCTACAAATTACAGCTACACATCCAAGTCGGCTGTCTCCCTCGGGGAGACGCGATGCGAACGACTCCGCTCAGCCGACGTTCCTGGAGCGGAGTCGCAAGGAAGATCTGTAGTCCAGTTCCAGAGAATTGGTATTAGGGAGTTGCTTGAAAATAACGTCCCGATCGTAGGGGCTTGGCACTGCCAAACCCCTACAGAAAACGTTTCCATAAATGGGATGTTATTTAAGCGCATATCCCTTAGATATCGACCCCGCTAATATGCCCGACGAGCTTGCAGCCCTCAAAGTTGAGAGACTTTGAAGCTGGCCTTTCTCAAACTGGGGGATCAAGGGGCCACGGCCAGATTCAACGGCAGCAGTCCGGTTGTCACTTAGTTACAGCGAAAGCATTATTCAGACAAAGACTCTTGAGCCCGTCGTCGCCGCTCACGAAAGCGCCGTAGGCGTAGCCAACAGTAGAGCGCCAGACCGATCACAAGACCCAAGGCTAAAACGGGTGCGAGAATGGCCAAGATCGACAACACCGCCGCCGACAGCAATTCCATGAATCCAAGCACGGGGCTAGCCAGACCAGCCGTGGTGCCTGCTGTCGCTAATCGAGTCAGGGCAGTTGCCCCTTCGACCAGTTCAGCCGTGCCGCCGCCCGCAATCGCCGCAGTAGTCCACAGCATGATCGGGTTGATATCTCCCACCATGGACAGGCTCAAGGCAGTCATTGCCATGCCGGCAATGGGAGCCGCAATCAACTCGACACTATCCAGGGCATTACTCACCCAAGGGGTAAAGTAAGCGGCCACTTCGATCAGCGTTGCCATGCCCAGCGTAATGACAGTAATGGGATTGCCCAACCACTGCCAATCAACGGCTGGGGTCACCACCCCCTGCATCGTTGCCAAGCTCATAGCAAAGGGGGGAATAAAGACCCGAAATCCGCAGGCCGCACTCAAGCCCAGGCCCAAACAAAGAGCCAGCACAATGTTTGCAGTATCCATCACAAGCGTTAAATCAAAAAGACGCCAACCTAGAGACTAGATTGGCAAAACTTGAACGATTGACCCCGCTGGTTGCCGTCGCGTTCCATCCAGATAGAACCAACCTCTCATCCAGCTTAAGCGTTTGGCTTGATTTAGGCGGCATGACCGGCTCATGCCGATCCACAAAATCGCGTCTTTTTTAGGCTTTATGACATTGCCCTAATCAAGACTCCAATCAGGCTTTCAAGGATTTATTGAGTCCTCGCCACTCAGGCTCAAGCGCCCTTTTAAGCAACGGTCGAAAAGACGGGCAGCGGACAGGTTTTTGGCATCGGCGGAATAGTGCAAGCGGTAGCGGTTTCGGGCACCCGCATCACGACTTCGCGGAAGACAGGAGCCTCAAAATATTGACAGCCGTGACAGGGGCCAGTGGGATTCATCGCACAGCGGAGGTAGGGCGATCTCGCATTCATTTGGCAGGTAAAGTCGCCAATGACATACCCCAGACCTTCGACGTAGTTGAGGTCGCGATCACGTTGAATGGCCGCCTTAAATCCACGCTGAGCGGCCACCGCCATCGCCCGCCCAAAATCAGCCTGGACGCGATCACGGGCGCGCAGACTAATCCAAGCAGAAATGAGCGCCGGGACTAAACTCAGACCAAAAACCAGCAGCACAATCAGCATAAAGACCCTATAAATTTCATCTCGGTTGTTGATTGGTAAATCCTATCGTGACGACGAAAGGTTCTGGTCTCACCTTTATGTATTTGTAGTAATCTGCATGGATTTGCATGAAGTTATGAAAACATAACCCCGAGCCGCCCTGGCTCTCGCTGCTGCCATAGTTCTCTACACCCCAACAGGCACACCCTATTGAGCTTCGTCTTGAAGCTTAGGCTGATAGGTCGACGCCACGTGAAGTTCTTTTAACTGCTTTTTGTCCACACTGGCGGGTGCCGACGTCAGCAAGCAACGTGCCTGCTGAGTTTTGGGAAAGGCGATCGCAGCGCGAATCGACTCTTCACCGGCCATCAGCATGACCCAGCGATCGAGCCCATAGGCAATACCGCCGTGGGGGGGCGTGCCGTACTCAAACGCTTCCAGTAAAAAGCCAAACTTGTCCTGCGCTTCTGCCTCTGACAAACCGATGGTCTCAAATACCTGTCGCTGCACCTCAGGCTGATAGATGCGCAAGCTACCGCCGCCAATCTCATACCCGTTGAGCACTAAATCATAGGCCTGCGCGCGCGCCGTTTTAAGATCGTGCGCTTCTTCCGGACGGGGCGCGGTAAAGGGATGATGCAGCGCTTCAAGGCGCTGTTCATCCGCATTCCACTCAAACATGGGGAAGTCAGTCACCCACAACAGATTGAGCGCATCGTCGGGAATCAGGTTCATCTCTTTGGCGATCGCCTGCCGCACTCGATCCAGCGTGGCATTGACCACGGCACTTGGGCCAGCCCCAAATAGCAGCAGCGTACCGGGCTGGGCACCGGTTCTTTCCAGCAGCTCTTGGGTTTGCTCCGGCGTCAAATTGTCCTTAATGGCGCCAATCGTATCGATGCCGCCGTTCTCCCGCACGCGGATGTAGGCTAAGCCCTTGGCCCCGGCCGCCGCCGCCACCTTAAACAGGTCTCCTCCCGGCTTAATGCGCACGTTTGAGATGACGTCGTTGCCATCGGGAATCGGCAACACCTTCACCATGCCCCCCGATTTCACCGCGCCAGAAAACACCTTAAAGCCCGAGTCGGCCACTAAGTCAGACACCTCAACCAGCTCTAAGCCATAGCGCGTGTCGGGTTTATCGCTACCATAGCGATCCATCGCTTCGGCATAGGTGAGGCGAGCAAAGGGCCGCGATACCTCGATACCTTTCACCGTTTTGAAGACGTGACAGACCAAGCGCTCGTTCAAATCAAGAATTTCTTCTTGACTGAGAAAACTCATCTCCATATCGAGTTGAGTGAACTCTGGCTGGCGATCGGCCCGCAGATCTTCATCCCGAAAACAGCGAGCGATTTGATAATAGCGATCGACGCCGGCAACCATCAGCAACTGTTTGAACAGCTGCGGCGACTGGGGCAACGCAAACCATTCTCCGGGGTTAACCCGGGAAGGCAAAATGAAATCTCGTGCCCCTTCTGGCGTGGAGCGAGTCAAAATTGGCGTTTCCACTTCCATAAAGCTTTCGGCATCTTCCAGGAAGCGGCGAATCGCCTTGATGACGGCGTGGCGAGTCTGCAAATTTTGGGCCATGCGATCGCGGCGCAGGTCTAAATAGCGATAGCGGAGCCGCAGTTCTTCTCGTACCGACTCGGACTCTGCCGTCGACACCTGAAACGGCAGCTGTTTGCGAACGGCATTGAGCAGTTCAATTTCGTCAGCGTAAATTTCCACTTGGCCAGTCGGCAGCTTCTCGTTGAGCGACGCCGCGGGCCGCTGGCTGACAGTGCCGCAAATACGCACAACGTATTCATTGCGCAGGTCATTGGCCGTGCCAAACGATTCAGGCGTCCGCTCAGGGTCGCTGACAATTTGCACCACGCCGGTGCGATCGCGCAAATCCACAAAAATCACGCCCCCATGGTCGCGACGGCGATCGACCCAACCAAATAGGGTGACCGTTTCTCCGATATCGGTGGCTCTGAGGTGGCCGCAGTAATGGGTACGCATGGGTTCGCTGGGTGCTTGATAAACGCGAGAAGTCGGTACAAAACCTTCTTATTATCTAGGATTGTGCAACCAGTGGCACAGGTTGATAGCAGCTCTTTGTGACGGCTGCCATCAAGTCAGCCCGGTTGGGTGACCAGTCAGATTCTGGTTTTTGGCAAAAAGGTCGGCTAACTTGTCATCTCACCGACGCTCATCACTCGTAGCCATCTATATTGAGGCGGTTGGCTCAGCGGCATCATTAACCATCAAGTTGTTGAGCTGCTCACGCAGCATGTCGTTGATCATCGAGCCCGGCGGCCGCTCGTGGGGCCAAGCAAAGGCATGGCGAAACGCCGCCGCTTGACAAGCCTGCAATCCTTCAAACCCAATCACATCCTGAGTCAGCAAGTTCTCGTATTCAAAGGGCAGACGGACGTTGTGCAGGCCCGCATTGTCGGTACAGATGGCAATATCGACCCCAGCGTCAAAGCAGCGATCAAACACCGGCTTCAGGTCACGAATCTCATCTAGCGTGCCCGTTTGCAAATAAGTGGTTGGACATACTTCCAAACACTGTCTCCGGTCAGCCACGGACTTCAACAAATCAGGTCGCTGCAGGGGAATCTGAATGCCGTGGCCAATCCGCATCAGATAGGGCAACAGCTCGGGGTAGCAGCCATCCCGCGTTTCAAACACGTGCCCGGTCGTGCTAACGCCCAGCTGTCTGGCATAGGCATACAACCCGACAAACTCGTCTAGCCGTTCGCCATACTGGGCGTCACCGCCCGCCAAATCAATGGCACAGACAAACTCAGGATATTGGGCCGCCAGATCAACGATGGCCCGATTCACCTCGTAGGGCAATCGCGAGTGCATGCAGAGAATTTGCCGCGTCACCACCGGATACTCCGTTTGTTGGCTAGCGCGCCCTACTACCTCAACGATCTGGGTCATCTTGTCGATGCGATCGCTTTGCGCAAGATATTCTGGCGTTCTTAAGTAAGGCGTATAGCGCAGCTCTAGGTACGCCAGATTCTCAAAGATATAAGCCCCGCGAATCAGGCGCGACACAAAGTAGGGCAGGGCTTCTTGAGTCTGCACGCTTTCTACCAGGGTGTGCAGTTCTAGATACTCCGCCAAGGTGTTATGAGGTCGGGTGTAGAAATCTTCAAAGGCAGGATAACCTTCAAAGCGATCGGCCACATCGGAGCGATTGCGTTGAAAATAACGCCACAAAATTCTGGGGACAACAGAACCGCCCAGGTGGCGGTGCAGCTCAGCATACAAACTCATGGAAATTCCTCGGCCTTGAGATGAGTGGGCATCAATAAATCGTCAAGCTTTAAAGAATTCAGCTCAAAAAGTTATCTATTGTTCTACCCCAGAAATCTCTAGCAACGGGCATAACCCCAGATTTGCTTTCGCTTTCCCAGCGGTGAGCCAAGAAACATTCACCCGTTTGAGAAAAATCGCTCATCCCAGCTAAAGAACTCCTCAAAGCTTGCTCTAGCCCATCTGATAGCAAACTGGGCCGACAAACTTGATGCAGCTGGGTATTGACAGGTCTGCAAAATACTGGGGATAATGGTTATTTGTGTGAACGGAAGACCTAAGGACATTGGCTAACGTCGTTGTGATTGGTGCCCAGTGGGGCGACGAAGGAAAAGGTAAGATAACTGACCTCTTGAGCCGGTCGGCCCATGTAGTCGTTCGCTATCAGGGCGGCGTCAATGCGGGTCATACCGTTGTAGTTCAGAATCAGATCTTTAAGCTGCATCTCATTCCTTCCGGCATTCTCTATGTCGATACTGAGTGCATCATTGGCAATGGCACAGTCATTGATCCGCGCGAGATTATTAAGGAGCTAGATACCCTCGAAGGATTGGGAATCTCGACGCAAAATCTCTTCATTTCCGAATCGGCTCACGTCACGATGCCGTACCATCGCCTGCTCGATCAGGCTTCGGAAGAGCGCCGCGGCAACAAAAAGATTGGCACCACTCGCCGGGGGATTGGCCCCACTTACGCCGACAAATCTGAGCGCATTGGTATTCGCATGGTCGATCTCGTCGCCATGGATGGCCTCGAAGAACAGCTAGAGTGGACGATCCAATACAAAAATGTCGTCTTAGAAAAGCTCTACGGCTTAGCGCCTCTAGAACCCAAGGCAGTGCTTGACGAATATAAAGCCTATGCCGATCGCCTGCGCCCCCACGTCATTGATAGCTCCTTACGCATTGATCAAGCGATTCGCGATCGCAAAAACATCCTATTTGAAGGGGCACAAGGGACGCTGCTAGATCTCGATCACGGCACCTATCCCTACGTCACCTCTTCAAATCCGGTGGCCGGCGGGGCTTGTATCGGCTCTGGCGTCGGCCCCACCATGATTGACCGCGTGATTGGCGTCGCTAAAGCCTATACCACTCGCGTCGGCGAGGGGCCGTTTCCCACCGAACTGCTGGGAGGATTGGGCGATAAGCTGTGCGAACTGGGGTCGGAGTTTGGCACCACCACCGGCCGCCGCCGTCGCTGTGGCTGGTTTGATGCCGTGATTGGTCGCTACGCCGTGCGCATTAACGGCATTGACTGTCTGGCCATCACCAAACTGGATGTGTTGGATGAACTCGACGAAGTTAAAGTCTGCACCGCCTACAAGATTGACGGTGAGACCTATCAGGAGTTGCCCAGCAGTGGCCGGTTGTTTGCCCAGTGCGAACCGGTTTACACTACGTTTCCGGGCTGGCGGAAGTCCACCGCTGACTGTCGCTCCCTAGAGGATTTGCCGACCCAAGCGCTGGACTATTTGAAGTTTTTGGCTGAGTTGATGGAAGTTCCGATCGCGATCGTGTCGCTCGGAGCTAGCCGCGACCAGACCATTATCGTGGAAGACCCCATCCATGGTCCCAAAAGAGCGTTGCTATACGAAACCGGTAGCACCCCTCAAGTTGCTTGATTGTCTGTTTGTTTGCCTGCCCAAATTATTCTGAATTGTCAGTGAGTCCTATGGAACTATCGATTGAATGTAACAAGCGCGACACCGGCATCAACCCCAGAGCCCTGCGTCGTGATGGCCGCGTGCCCGCCGTCCTCTACGGTCATGATGGCGCCGAGTCCGTCTCGCTGACGGTGGCCCAGCGAGATGCCGAAAAGCTCGTGCGTTATGCGTCAGAGAACAATACCCTAATCACGGTCAATGTGCCTGACATGCCCTGGAGCGGTCAGGCCCTACTGCGTGAGGTGCAAACCCACCCATGGAAGGACATGCTGTATCACCTCAGCTTTTTCTCGATCGCCAGTCAGTCCAGCGTGGAAGTGGTCGTCCCCCTGCACTATGTCGGCACGGCCAGTGGCGTCAAAGATGAAGGCGGCACTTTAGACATCATGGTGTCAGAACTGGCCATTCGCTGTGCCCCCAATGCGATTCCGGAAACGCTAGACGTTGATGTGACAGCGCTCGCCGTGGGTGAGAACCTCCACATCACCGACCTAAAGCTACCGGCTGGCGTCGAGGCGATCGCCGATACTGACAAAACCCTGGTCAACGTAGCAGCCCCGAGAACTGTCGCTGCTGAAGGCAGTGACGACGGTGCGGTGGCGGTGGCAGAAACCGCTTCTGAAGCGTAGATTACCGTTGATGTCGTGAAACCAGGGAAAATTTTCCCTGGTTTTTTAGTGTCTTTTTACAGGTTGTTATGGTTGATATCTCGCTGCCACCACTGATTCAGCAAATGCTCCAGCCGGAGTTTTATCCCCATCCCGTGCAAGATTCGATCCAGCTGATTCAGACGCATGGTTCCTACGTCATGCTGACGGGAGACTTTGCCTACAAAGTCAAAAAGCCGGTCGATTTTGGGTTTCTCAACTACTCCACCCTGGAGCTGCGAAAACACTTCTGTGCGGCAGAACTACAGCTCAACCAGCGCGCCGCCGCGCCCATCTATGTCGCCGCTCTGCCAATTAGCCAGCAGGGCGATCGCTACGAGCTCGACACCCCCGAAAACGTGGTGGAATACACTGTCAAAATGCGGCAGTTTCCCCAGTCCACGCTGCTGAGTCATCTCTTTGAACAGGGCGACCTGACAGAAGACCTGCTGCGCCAGCTGGCTGAGGCGATCGCGGCCTTTCACCTGCAGGCGGCAACCAACGACTACATCCAGACCTTTGGCACGGTCGAGAAGATTCGCCAGTCGATCGACGAAAATTACGACCAGACTGTGGGCTTTATCGGCGGGCCGCAAACCCAGCAGCAGTTTGACGAGACCAAAGCCTACACCGACCAGTTTTTTGCCACCCAACAGGAGCTGCTACAGCAGCGCGTTGACCAGGGCAAAATCCGAGCTTGCCACGGCGACCTGCATCTCAACAACATCTGCTACTGGCAAGACGAGCTGCTGTTGTTTGACTGCATCGAGTTCAACGAGCCGTTTCGCTTCGTTGACGTGATGTTCGACATCGCCTACATCATCATGGATCTCACCGTGCAAGGGCGAGCCGACTTGGCCGCCTCGTTTCTCAGCCACTATGTTGAGCACACAGGCGATTGGGCCGGCTTACAGGTACTGCCTCTCTACGTCAGTCGGCAGTCCTATGTCAGAGCCAAAGTGATCTCCTTTTTATTGGGCGATCCCACCGTTGACGACGCGGCGAAGCAAGCCGCCGCCGACAAAGCGGCGAAATATTACACGCTGGCGTGGTCTTACATTCAGCCCCAGTCAGGCCAACTTTTTGCCATGGCAGGACTATCTGGGGCCGGTAAAAGCACCGTAGCTCAAGAACTGGCGCGGCGGCTGCCTGGCGTCTATGTGCGCTCGGATGCGGTGCGCAAGCACTTAGCGGGAATGCCCATACAGCAGCGGGGGGCCGATAGCCTATACACTCCAGAAATGACGCAAAAGACCTACGAGCGCTTGGTACAGTTAGGCAGCGAGCTGGCTAGCCAAGGTTACAGCATCATTTTGGATGCAAAGTTTGATCGGGTTGCAACCCGACAGCTGGCGATCGCCCAGGCAGCAGCCCACCAGCTGCCGCTGATCATTGTGCACTGTGAGGCCCCGCTCGCAACGCTTCAACAACGGGTCAAAGAACGGTCGGGCGACATTGCCGATGCTACTTTGGCCATTTTAGAAAAGCAGCATCTAGAGCCCTTTACTTCCGCCGAGCAACCCTCTGTCACGACGATTGATACGACCCAACCACTATCTCCTCAATTGGCGACTATAGTGTAAGCGAGCAAGGCTGTCACAAGTCCAAGTGGAGCAGTGGCAGCCCAACCTATCCTCAACGTTGGGGGGATGATCCCCGCTATCCATCGTGACTGACAAGATTTTTCCCGTTGCGCTGCGGCTGTGGCTATTTTTTTTGCTGACGTTTTTGGTGCTGGGCTACGAGATTGGCCCAAGCATTATTTTTGGGGCGATCGCCGGGTTTGCGGGCGGTACCCTGGCCGCTTGGTGGCAAACTCCGGGTGGTAAACCGAAGGCAGTAGACGCCGGGCCGAACGCCCTTGGCAAGCTGGGAGAACGGTTTAAACCACGCCAGGTGCAAAATCGCTTACCCTTCCTCAAATTGTTCACCCGCCGCGATCGCCGCCATCCCGGCTCCCGTCGTTTGTAAAAGACTGTTATGTCCTTCGTCATTCGAGAAATTCAACCTGAGGACAACCCGCAGATTGCGGCCATCATTCGTCAGGTACTCACCGAGTTTGGTGCCAATCGCCCTGGTTTTGCCTGGGCAGATCCAGAACTTGATCAGCTCTCCCAAGCCTACCAGGACAGCGAGGGCAGTTACTACGTGGTCACTGCCGCAGACCAGATCATTGGCGGCGGGGGTATTGCACCATTTCCCTGCGACTTTCCCGATATCTGTGAACTGCAAAAGATGTATCTTGTGCCCGCTTATCGCGGCCAAGGCATCGGCCAAGCCCTGATGGAAAAATTGCTCACAATGGCTCAAGGGCAGGGTTATCAAGGCTGCTATTTAGAGACCTTTGGCACCATGGCAGCCGCGATTCATCTCTACCAAAAATTTGGCTTCCACCCCGTGGAGCATCCCATTGGCAACTCGGGTCACCGCAGTTGCAACCTATTTTTCATGCGACACTTTGAATCACCAGAGGTGAGTTGACGACCCAGCGAACGCCGAGGCTGTTGACCTAGCGTCAGAGCCTCTAACGTCTCCACAATTGTAGAATGCTGCTCATGCCAAACCAGCTCATACGCGAGCTAGGGTCACCTGTTCAGGCTGGTCTTGATATTTACCGCGACGGGTTTCGTAGCTAACTTCACACTGCTCACCTTCAAAAAAGAGGAGCTGCACAACGCCTTCGTTTGCATAAATGCGGCAGTCGGCACTCGATGAGTTAGAGAACTCTAGCGTCAGATGACCACGCCAACTCGCTTCGGTAGGCATCACGTTGGCGATGATGTCGACCGAAGCGGGTTGGTTTACCGACAATGATGTCTATGACATGAGCGAGAAAACCTTACTCACAAACAACGAAAGATCGTGGAAGTCAGATGTGCCTTGAAAAAGTTCTCAGAACACAGATCATCTAAAAACTTGAGTACAATTCAGAAAAATTGTATCAAGGTAGAACAAGAGACAGCCGTAGAGAGTAAGAGCTAAAGAATGCCCATTCTTTAGGATCAGGGTCAATCTTAGCTTTCGAAGTTTCAATTCACGAAATCGTCTTTAGCATAGTAGTACTTGTTTTTTTCTCATGAATCATTATGACAGTCATTCCATTTGTGATAGACGGTAATAATAAGACGGTCGTAGAAACCAAAGAAGATTTCGATACAGCAGGTGGACTGTATGGAAATGTAATCCTCATCAGAAACATCGACAGGAATCAGGTTGATAAGGCAAAGATTACTGAAGATAAATCTAGCAATGTCAGCTATGACTTAAGAGTTGGCAACGAATACCGAGATCATAGAGATCTGGGAAAGACTGATTTGCCAGATGGCGGCATGATACATCTTCCTCCAGGGACAGCCGTGATCATAGAAACTTATGAGGAAGTACACTTTCCCAGATCTCGTTTCGGCCATATTGTGCCTAAAGTTAAACTTTTAATGGATGGCATTTCCAATACTTCTTCGAAGATAGATCCTGGCTTTGATGGGAAGCTGTTGATCACAGTTTTTAATCTAGGCAACAAAAAAATAACTTTGAAGAAGCATGATAAGTTTTGCACTCTATACACTTTGAATGTTCAAGAAGAAGGATTGATTTCAAGAGACAAAGAAAGACCAAGAATGCCTGGGTCACAAGGGTCACGATTTCTCACGGGTTTAAGAAGTTATGTGGAAAAGAATCAAGCTCTTCTTTCAGGAATAAACATCTTCGCCACAATCATCCTTGCATTTGCAACAACAGCATTGTTAGTTATACAAATCAGACAAGAAACAAATTCTGATAATTCTAGGGGTGAAACCAAACCACTGTCTCTGAAATCAGAAGCTTCTTCATATTATTTCTAGTTAGCTTTTTTAGAGTGGTTAGAGACCATCTACACCCTAGCAAGGGTTACAGCTTGAGGTTGATTCTGGTACTTGCCGAATCGATCTGCGTAAGTTGTTTGGCAAGGCTCACCCTCTAAGAAAAGCAACTGAAGCACTCCTTCATTTGCATAAATTCTGCAATCAGCGCTTGATGCATTACTGAACTCAAGGGTAAGGTAGCCTTCCCAAGAAGCCTCAGCCGGAGTGATGTTCGCAATAATTCCACAGCGTGCCATTGTAGATTTCCCAATGCACAGAACCGTAATATTGGAGGGTATTTTTAATCTCTCTAGAGAAACACCAAGTGCATAAGAATTAGCCGGAATAATAAAAAAAGAGCCATCTTCATCTTCCTGCAAAGGCACCGCCTCCAAGTTGTCAGAATTAAATCTCTTGGGATTTACAACCGTTCCAGGGATGTGTTTAAAGACTCTGAAATCTGCTGGTGCAAGCCTCAAGTCATATCCATAGCTTGACAAGCCATAGCTTATAACTTTTCTGTCTTCAACGTGTCGAACTAATGTACTCTCAAACGGCTCGATCATGCCGTTATGGGCCTGTTCAATAATCCATTTATCATTTTGAAGCATTGATTATGAATCCTCAAAGAAGTATTTTGCTAAGTCATAAGACTATATCAACTCTTGAATCTAAAAAGTGCTGAGTGAGTCTTGCTTCTTATTAAAAACTTTTGGGAAAGTCATTATGATGTAACAAAGCTTCTGGTTAACTACGTTTTCAATTCATCCTCGAAATTTCAGATGGATATTTCTATGGATTTTCTTAAGATATGCACTGTGGTTCTCCCTGGATTCGTATGAACTTGTGCTGAACTGAAACGTAAAATTCAGGTCTTACCCTTTATCTAGCCCTGTTTCATACTAAGCTAAAGAGCTTGCACTGTTTTAAGGCATGAAATGACGGCGAAATTCGGTGACCTGATCGGCGATCGCCAGCAATGACGCAGGCATCTCTGGCCCCGTCATAATCACATCGACCTGGGAGGGGCGCTGCTGCAGAAACGTCAGCACATCCGCCTCTGCAATCAGGCCAAACCGAATCGCTAAACTCAACTCATCCAACACCACTAAGGAGTAGCGGCCCTGCCGGGCCATCGTTTCAGCGTGTTGCCACAGGAGAGCGATCGCAGCGCGTTCGCCCTCGGTGGTCTCATCAGACGCGATGGCCCGCTGAATATCGGGACGCATCCATTCCAGCCCTTGGCCAAACTGCATCGACTGGTCTACCCCCTGACGAATCCCCCCTTTGAGAAACTGGGCAATCAAAACAGCGTGACCTTGACCCGCGACTCGCATGGCTTGCACCATGACATTCGTAAAAAAGCTGCGGTGAGGTGAGGTGAAAACTTGTACCGTACCTTCGACAGCATGCAGCCAAGGATGTGCCTTGGCACGAGCGGCAGGATCAGGAGCGGAAAGGGGTAGCGAAGCCCGGAGCTGTGAAACCATATTTGGGGGCGTTTCGATTTCGGTAGGCTAAATATAGCGCAATTTCTCTCAGAGAATTACTTAAAAACTCTATATATATCGTTTAGTTCAAAAACACTACCCAGAATCATATCACCCGTTTCAAGATTGGGAGCACGAATCATCCGTTTTACTGGCGATCGCGGCGAGATCGCCTCAGCGGCAGGGTACGGATGAATGATAGCGACATTACCGCCGCTTCATGGCGAATTCACGCCAAAAAAAATTGATCGCAACAATCCTCATGTCGCAATCAAGCAAGGAGATATTGAAAAACCACCACTTAGATCAGGTCGAGCAGTCGCCCACGGAATGATTTGGCGATGCCCCCTGCCATTCTTTTAGCGTGATTGGGCCGTCTACCAGTGAATCACACGCTAGACGACCAACCGGATCGCCGCTTGGAAAACAGGAAGTTGGAAAACAGGAAGATAGAAAACTCGCTCATTCACTATGAAACGTCGCGAAGTTTGCTCATCGACCACTGCCGTCCGCCCAAGCTCTCAAACTAACCAGCGTGATTGAGCCACACAAGCAACTCTCATTCAGTGAATGTCTGATAGAAACGTTGCTTACAGACCGAGGGTGGTGTCAGAGTTAGGGAGCAGGCTGTCACTCGGAGCGATCGCAGGTTTTGGAATGGCGATCGGGGGTTGATCTAAGGCAATTTCTAAATTGTCTGTCATCTCCGATGTGGCTGTACGAACTGAGCCTAGGCGCTCAAGCGGATATAGCGCTCCGGAAAAGATGCCCACCACGACAACCGCAGCAGCGGTCATGCCAGCCATCCAAGTTCTTCGAAACCGTTGATTCAGCTTGAAGACGACTCGATTAGCCGTGTAGAGATGATCTTGGGATTTTGCAGTCTCGTGACCGAGCCCTTGAAAACCTTGACGCAGCTGGAGTAGCCGGCGATATAGACACTGAGCCTCGGCATCATGGTCGAGCCAGGTCGCTACGAGCCGTCGCTCAGCCGGAGAAACTTCACCATCAAGGTAAGCACTCAACAACTCAAAGCGATCACGTTTAGTAGCATCGATTTCTCTATGTTGACTCATCGTGCTGTGCTCTGAACAGGACAAGGCGCTGGGGAGGCCGCCTGACGAATCTAAAGGTTGATAGCGTTCGCTCATAGTTTAGGAATCAACTTTTGAATCTAAGCCAATACGATCACAGACGCTGTACAAAGGGACTGAAGTTCCAGCGAGTAAAGGGACTATCTTAAAACAATTACCCAATCAATCGCTGTTTGCCAACAGTAGTTTTTGCACAGAACGAAAAGCTGACCCTGCCAAACTATATTTTGGCATGAGCCGCTTTTCATCATAATGGCAACGCTTATCAGAGTCAGCACTCAGACGATAAGAATTTATGTTCAATACGGCTGATACCCGATGAGTTGAGTCTATGTCTCAGGCTTGAGATAAAGATCGAGTTCCTTCTGCAACCGATGGCGGGCGCGAGCAATGCGCGATTTGACAGTACCCAGAGAGGTGCCCGTAATGTCAGCAATTTCTTCGTAGCTCAAGCCTTGAATTTCGCGCAAGACAATGGTGGTACGAAAAACTTCGGGCAAGCCGGAGATCGCTTGCTCTAGCTGAGCATAAAACTCTTGCGTCATCAGCGTATCAACCGGATTGGGTGCGTCAGAAGCGACTTCCCACTCCATTTCGCCGTCCGACAACATTTTTGGCGCATCCAAAGACAACGGCGATTGATGCCGTTTGCGTTTGCGCAGTTCATCGTAGAACAAGTTGGTGGTGATGCGGCCCAACCAGCTCTTAAAGCGTTCAACCGTTTGCAGCTTATGAAGATTGCGATAGACCCGAATCCACACTTCTTGAGCCAGATCAGCACGATCCGACCAATCTGGCGCGAGATGATAGAGCAAGCGCTCTACATAGCTTTGATATCGCGTCACGAGTTCAGCAAAGGCAGCTTTATCAGGGCGACGCTGTAAACAACAGCGCTCAATTAATTCATAGTTTGATAGTTGAGCCGGTAAGTCGTGGCGCAGGGCCGATAGGGCAGAGCGAGCAGACGTCCAAGGTGTAGAAAATGAATAACTCATAGATTCAGACACGGCTGTGGTGTGAGTGAGCAGAACGTTTAGTAGCTGACCCTTGTGATAAGCAGGATCCCTGTCGGGAAAAGCTAAAAAAGCGACTCGCGAATTCCCTTGTGTTGTACAGCGATCGCGTTAGCTTCATGTTTAGATTGTGTGCCTATCGTTTTTGTGTCACAGTCATCTCTAATGAGGCTGGCGGCGAAAGTCTCTTCGCCTCAGTGGTCAGGGTATACTCAACCCATTAGAACGATTTCCAGCCTATGCGTTATCTGGCAAAGGTAGAGCGGGCTTCTTTCCTCGGAAACGCCGTCTTGCAACTCCTGGCACGACAAGTTGATGACTATCTCTGGGAAAGGCTGTCTCAGGAAAAATCAGTCGAAACCAGTATTGCCCTAGGCGTTGGCGATGGGGCCATCGTCTTAGTGGATATGGAGCCTGAGGCGGACAAGATCTTGGCCGTTGAGGATGTCGTACCCTGGTTACTTACGATCGTTGAACAGTTTCTTGCTCAAGGAGTGACACCCGAGTTTTTGACCCAAGAAGCCGAACGAGCCGAACAGTGGCGGCAGTCTTTAACGTTGGAAAGCCAAGAAGTTGAACGCCGCGCCCTCGAGACTGCGGCCCGTCGCGATGAAATCCAAGAACTTGAGCGCAACTTAAAGACGGCACGCGAAGATCTAGACCAGCGCGAAGCCGAATTTTTGACCCGTCAGCAAAACCAAGAATAACGCCGTATTTTGAACCTGAATAGTCAGGCAAAACGATACACTGCGGTCAGATGAGCCACTCCGGCCTGAATGCTTACCAAAGGTATGCGGTGCAGCGGAATTATTCTGCCGGATAATATAAGTAGGGTGTTCAGCAGCATTCACCGACCGGTGCAGGTCTCAGGTGCCGACTAATGCTGAACAGGTGGCTAGTGATATCACTAGCAGCACGGCTTATCCCAAAATTCTTGTTCCTTAGTCCTAGCGTCTGTGGTTTCAACAAATGCGTGTTCTCAGCCCGTTATTTTGGGATTTGACCCCGGACGGCAAAAATGTGGCTTAGCCGTCATGGGGTTAGACCGAGTTCTCATGCATCGGGCCGTCGTCGCGGCAGGGGCCGTGCTGACCACCATCGAACAGCTGCAGCAGCAATATCCCATCTCACTCATTGTGATGGGTGATCAGACCTCGGCCAAAGACTGGAAAACCCAGCTCACTCAACTGAGTCAGCCTTTGCGAGTGGTTTTAATCGATGAGCGCTACTCGTCGCTAGAAGCCCGCGATCGCTACTGGCAAATGTATCCGCCAGCCGGGTGGCAGCGATTATTACCGCAGGGATTTCGCCAACCGACTGTGCCAATTGATGACATTGTCGCCATGCTGTTGATTGAACGCTACCTCAATCGTCTTACCGAGGGGTAGCTCGTAATCATTCCTAGGCGATGCGCAGATAACTCTACAGCTTGGCACGAATGGTGAAGGAATAATCGCCCCCGGCTTCGAGCTGATAGTCGAACTGCTCTAAAAACCGACCCAGCGGTTCGCGAATCAATGCGCGCCCCAAAGACGGTTCAATTGTCAGTCCCCCTTTTGAAAACTGCCACTGAAACTGCCATTCATAATCGTTAGCGCTCACCTCACCTTCCAGTCGCCCCAAATGCCAAGACTGGTACGTAATGCGGACGTGGGCAGTGGTTTCTGGCAGAGATCGGTTACGGGTCACAGGAGCAATACGAAATCTCAACAATTAGTCATGGGTCGTGCGGGAGGCCGCGATCGCGGATTTAGCTTTGACCTTAACAGCTAACATAGCCGTGTTGCCCCTTAGAGATCTACTCCTCAAAGAGATTTATTTTCAAGATTTGCCAATATTTCAAACTGCTTTTTGTTGATGGCAGCCTTCGCTTGGCGCTCTCATATCGGCAGTAAAGAGCCAGGGAAAGAGGGCAAGAGACGGTTGTATGCAGTGGGCTTGATGACCATACCGCCCGACAAATCGCACAGCCGCCGCTGCCGGGAAGATATCGCCAGCCGCAGTTTGATCCAGTCCCTCCAGACAACTGAAATCACCCTCTGGTGAGATTTTTAACGCCGACTTCCGTCGGGCCTGGCACTTCTCGAAGGGTATTCTGCATTCCGAATTCTGCAATAGGTGGAACATCACAGCCAAATCTCACGAGCTTTGCCATCGCTGCCAATCTTGGGGGGTGTTACAGTTTGCCAGCATGTCTACTGGCACATCGACAATGGGCCTGACTGACTGCGGCCCCCCTGACAACTGATCAAGCCAGCCCTGAAACGATCGCCGCCCCGTGGTGAGATATTGCTGCAAGCTAGATAAGCAGACCGAGCGATAAAAACCACACAGCGGTTCCCAACCTTGAGGACGACGGGGCAAATAGGCGATCGCAGTCGGGGGCAGTTGCGGTAATGCTCGCTGCCATTGCTGCAGCACACTGCCTTGTAAATTGGGCAAATCACAGGCTAGCAGCAGCGTCCATTCGGTCTCTACCGTCTCCAGAGCGCGGGTAAAGGCGATCAGTGGCCCGGCAGCCGGGGCTCCAGCCAGTGGGGCGGGTTCGATTACCCACTGGGCCGTGGGTGGCAAGAGCGGTTGGTAGCGATCGCGCCGTGGTGTCACCACCCGCACATCAGCCGTAACAGTTTGCGCCACGTCCCATGTATGGCGTAGCAGAGAGATGCCCTTGCGCAGCAGCAGGGCCTTGTCCTGTCCCATGCGCTGACTCGCCCCCCCGGCCAAAATGAGGCTGTCAGTGCCATCGCCAATCGCCTTCCATGTCAACCAGATGGCCCCAGCGACAACAAGCCAGTGGCATGGCAACTGACTTGATCACCGTTGCGGTTGGCGATGGCGATTGGCCCACACCAGGCCTTTGGTGAAATAAAGGCTTGCTGTAATGACCGCTAGTAATGTGTAAAACAGGCGAATGCCCCACCCAGTCAGCATAAAGATGCGAGTAAATAGTCCGGGCTCTAGGCCGCTAAAGCGCGTCAGCTCAGAGCGAAACCATTTATCGTCTTGGTCAATATTTTGCAGCGCTCTGAGGTTGGTCGGCAAGATGGGTACCTGCACGGTGTAGCGAAAAAAGCCAATCAAGCCGCCATTGCCCGTAGCTTGCTTGAGCAACGTATCGGTCACCTGTTCAGCTTGAGTAGGCAGCAACTCCGACTCTACAGCGACTTCTTGCATCCAGAGGTGATACCGCATGGCATAACCACTCATAAAGACCAGCGGCACCGCCACTAACAGTGATAGCAGTTTTGGCCAAAAGCTCCAATGTCGGGGCAGCCATAGTGTAAAAGCCCCTAAGCTGACTCCCAAGATGGCAAACACGATCACGTTTGTCACTTCCATCAGCTCTAAACTTTTGAGCAGCCCACCCATGAGGGGAAGGTCGTAGACCACGGCTTCCGAAGCCCAAGCGATCGCAGCCTTTAAGGCCATCATGCCGACCACGAGCAGTACCGTGGCACAAACATACCGCAATAGTTTAGATGACTTGGCGGCGGTTTTGGCACGCGCCTTAGGTTTCCGGTTTGATGAAAGTCTTGTCGTCATGCGAACCACAGGCTAAAGACAGGCGGGTATTAAACAAATCGGCTCAGCAAAATCTTGGAAAGGAGGGTATGAGCCAGGCAACCCGACGCGCCCTCAAGATAACATCCACAGGCTAACGTAGGCGGCGACAGCGATCGCCCGCAAGGTTAAACGTTTAGGGGGTGTCAAAAAACCTAAAACCGGGAGCAGCCATTTTCCCCAGGATGGACTTGAGCAATGAGACGCGATCGCCCCTGATTGCTTATGAGGATAGTTGAGAATATTGGAAATAGCCGCAGATTTCACCCAAATTCGTCAGTATTTTTACATCTCCGCTAGGGCACGTCTTCAATCAGACTCGAAAGCCTTACGGTATGAGCATCATCGTGCCCGCTCCATAAACCTAGCGAGAGGCTGAACCGCTTTCAGCATAAGGACTCAGCCATTAAATGATGGCCGCCTCTAGAGACATCCGCCTCCATTCAAATATTTTGGCTATTAAACAGCAAATCCCGGCGAACTGAAGCGGGTTTACCCTTCATTCACCGGGATTGCGTAGAAGCAGTTGCATCGCCATCGAGTGCCCAGCTCAGCAGCTTGCTACTCACTCGCATCTGGAACGTTAGCGTTCGTCAGCTTGATTGAAAGACGGCGATCGCCGCCTGCCAGTTCAGAGTCTACTCAGCCCAAGACACCTGGTTTTCATAGAACGTCTTCTCCGTCAGCACGCTGGGCCACATTGCATCGGCTTTCTCAATATTGCCAGGGATATCTTGTACCCACTGCTCTTGCACTTCTTGGCTGTAGTTGAGATAAAGCTTGCCATCAACGATCTTCCAAGCGCGGGGGTCAACCGAAGCCACGTTACCTTCGCTCATAGCTTTGGCACAATAGCCGCCGTAGGCAGGAGCAAAAGCTTCAGGCTCAGCCTTAAACGCTTCCTTATTGGCAGCGCTGCTAAAGCGCCAGGTCGCACCATTCCACTCGTACTCATATTGCGGCAGACCAGCCACTGCTTCGCCCATCGTGAAGTAAGCCACCGGGTCAGCGCCGCGAATAGCCAAATCACTTGAACCTTCAATGTAAACCTCAGGGTGGGGCGGCTCAGCTGCCGACACCACATCCGCAGCCGCACAGGGATTCGCCGCGCAAGGGTCTGCCGCACAAGGATTCGCTGCGCAAGGGTCTGCGGCACAGGGGTCAGCGGCACAAGGGTCTGCCGCGCAGGGATTCGCGGCACAAGGATCAACTGCCGCGCAAGGATCAGCCGCACAAGGATCAACTGCCGCGCAAGGATCAGCCGCACAAGGATCAACTGCTGCACAAGGCTTCGCTGCACAAGGATCAACTGCTGCGCAAGGATTCGCCGCACAGGGATCAACTGCCGCACAAGGGTCAATTGCTGCACAAGGATCGACCTCGGCAGCACAGGGGTTGGCCTGCGCTGGGCTAAAGATGGTGGGCAGAGAAGCTACCCCAACGGATAAAACAGCCGAGGCAACAAATGCGGTCAAATACTTAATCTTCATCGGGCAACATCCAAAAAACGGCAATTGTCAGTCAAAATCTGTCGTCAAACAGCACAAATCTATTGACAGGGTGTATTTTCTCTTGCTTGCTGTCAGTGAAGTTCGATACCTCACGACCTAGGCTCACAGTCAACCCCGCTCTTACTAAACGGCATCTCGATGAAGTGCGTCTGAGGAAGATCTGAGAAAACGTTGAGAATTGCCATGCAAAACGAATTAGAGGGAACATCAAAACCCTCATCCGTGCTTTTTTGGCTGAGCCGCAGTCGATTGATGGCGTCGGGCTGGTTCTCGGGAATCTGTCGCCATTGAAATCGCGTATACCTAGCAGACAATCGCTTCCAGCCCCTCGCGATTGACGTTAAAGATCTCCACAGAGGCAGATTTTGTGGATGCCCTGTGGCAATGAAATCCCGGTTTCTCGCTAAACCTATTCCCGACAGTGACGATATATCTTTTTTCGGAAATCTCCTGAGAGCCAGATATTTAGTCAGCCATGACGAGGGCCGCCTGCTGTTTGAGCTGAAAAATGCGCTCAATGGATGCTTCGACGGCGCGATCGGGGGTCGAAGCACCCGAGGTCACACCGACTGTAATCGGGCCTGCAGGCAACCAATCTTCAGTGACCGTGAGCTCACCGTGTAGCGGCTTATGTTCAATACGGTTGTCTGGCCCAATTCGCTCAGGAGCATCGATGTGATAAGAGGGAATGTTGCGCTCGATCGCGATTTCTTGCAAATGCGTAGTGTTTGAAGAGTTATAGCCACCAATCACGAGCATCACGTCCACAGTCTCATCGACGAGCTCAAACATGGCATCCTGACGTTCTTGGGTGGCGTCACAGATGGTGTTGAAGGCTAAGAAGTGATCATTCAGCGATTGCGGCCCATATTTTTGCAGCATGGTGTGCTCAAACAGCTTACCGATCGCCTCGGTTTCTCCCTTCAACATAGTGGTTTGGTTGGCTACACCGATCCGTTCGAGATCTTGATCCGGATCAAACCCTTCAGAATAGGCCTGTTCGAACTTGGTGAGAAACTCATCGCGACGTCGCTGCTGCGCCTCGGGAAACTCAGCTTTGTGGAGAATATAGTCGGCCACATACTGGGCTTCATCCAGATTCAGTACCACTAAGTAAGTCTGGGCAAAAGAACTGGTAGCGACCGTTTCTTCGTGCTGATACTTGCCATGAATAATCGAAGTGTGGGCTTTTTTCTTATGCTTTTCGACCGTATTCCAAACTTTCGACACCCAGGGGCAGGTCGTATCAACGATGGTGCAGCCTTTATCGTTGAGTAGCTTCATTTCTTGCACGCTAGCGCCAAAGGCGGGCAAAATCACGACGTCTCCTTCACCAACCACGGCAAAGTTCTTCTCGCCGTCGACCACTTCGATAAAATGCACGTTCATGTCCCGCAGACGCTGATTGACGCCGGGGTTATGAATGATTTCGTTCGTGATCCAAATGCGCTCAGTGGGAAAATGCTGGCGCGTTTCGTAGGCCATCGCGACCGCCCGCTCGACGCCCCAGCAAAAGCCAAAGGATTTGGCCAGGCTGATGGTGACCTCGCCTTCGGTCAACACATAATTGTTGTCACGGATTTTTTGAATCAGACTGCTCTGATATTCCGTTTGCATTTGTTCGGCGACGTCTTTGCCGTGCCCCAAACTGTTGCGAAAATATTTATCAGAGTGATTCAGTGATCGCTTAAAGGCTTTGGTATCCATGACGCTCCCGGTCACCAGCTGCTTGTTATCTAGGATAGCGGTTTGCTGCCTTCCTACTCAGAAACTCACCGTTGAAAGAATCAATCATGACGCTAGATCAGCTCACTAACCGGGCGACGCGATCAGCCCATGCGCCTTGACCGATCATCCTGCCCTGTGCGGAGAAAACCCATCCCAGCCGGAGAGTTTACTCATCGAGCTCAGTGCTGAGCAGGAGCGCGATCGCCGTGCGCCAGACCAAATAGCCGCGATCGTTTAAGTGCAGACCATCCGTGGTGAGATCGGGCCGCAGCGCCCCTTCGCCATTGGCAAACAGCGGGTACAAATCGAGATAGTCGACATCATGCTCTTGGGCAATATCAGCGAGGACGCTGTTGACGGCCTGAATGCGATCGTTCGGCAGCAGCAACAGACGTTCCCGGCCTTCCCAGGTGGCATTGGCGGCCCCGTGAGGCAAAATTGACTGCACCACAATATCCGCCTCAGGGTGTTTACGCTTTAGATATTGCACCGCCTGGCGGATATGATCGGTCACCTGACTCTCAGGCTCTCCAGCAATCAGGTCATTGATGCCAATCATCAAGAAGATCGTCTCGACCTTGGCCTCATCCAGCGCATTCAGCCGCTTCAGCATCATGTCAGAGCCTTCGCCCGAAATCGCCTGGTTCAGCCAGGTGCGCTGTCCGGGCAGCAGATCCTGCGGAAACCAGAGAGAAATTGAGTCGCCCAGCAGCACTGTCAATCGGGGCACTGACTCATGGGCTTTGGCTTCTTGCCGTAGCAGCTCGACCCATTGCTGATATTGCAGGTATTGGCGATCGCCAAGTTGCGGGCTGAAATTATCGACGGCGGCGGGATTATCGGCCACAGAAGCACTGGCTTGCGGCAACACCGAGGCATTAGGCGCTGTCGCTGTCGCCGGTTGGCGATCGCGCAGACCCATGATGACCGCCATGAAGAGCAGGACATTCATGGCCAGCGATAGCATCATCCAATTGGGAACTGTGCGAAAGCGTTCCAGCGTTTTCATGAAAAGAGACGCATGCAGAATGGCTCAAATTGTATCAAGCAGTTCGAGACTGTGTTGCATTCCCACATAAATCCTACAAATGATTGAGGTCGAATCTCATCAAGCGTCACAGACGAGTAGACGTCACACGAGTTTCCATCAACGACATAGCAGGTAATACGGCTGGCTGACAGTACCAGTCAGCCGTGGAGTCATGGGCGAGATCGGGCCGAATCACAAAGGATATAAAGTGCTGAAGTCGCTGCGCTTGTCCCTAGACGTTAAAGCGAAACAGCATCACGTCGCCTTCCTGCACGGTATATTCCTTGCCTTCACTGCGCACCAGACCTTTTTCCTTCGCGCCATTCATTGAGCCCAGATCGACTAAAGCCTGATAGGCCACCGTTTCAGCGCGAATAAAGCCTCGTTCAAAGTCAGTGTGAATCACGCCTGCCGCTTGAGGGGCCAGCATGCCCGCCGTAATCGTCCAAGCGCGGGTCTCTTTGGGGCCAGTGGTGAAATAGGTGCGCAGGCCCAATAAATCATAAGTGGCCCGAATTAAGGACTGTAAGCCCCCCTCGGTGACGCCCAAAGCTTCGAGGAAGTCCACTCGATCTTCAGTAGATAGTTCCACCAGCTCAGCTTCCACCTGGGCCGAAATAATCACCACCTCTGCGCCTTCAGTCGCGGCGATCGCCCTCACCTTTTCCACATAGTCATTGCCCGTGGCCAAGTCGTCTTCGTTGACATTGGCAGCATAGATCACGGGTTTACGCGTCAGCAGCCCCAGGGGTTTGATCAAGAGTTCTTCATCAGGCGTCAGGTCAACGGTGCGGGCCGTTTTGCCCTCGTTGAGCACCGGCATCAGCTTATCTAGCACATCGACTTCCGCCTGAATGTCTTTCTCTTTGCGCGCCTGTTTGCGCGCCCGATCGAGGCGCTTCTCAACCTGTGAGAGATCCGACAGCGTCAGTTCAAGGTTGATAATTTCGGCATCGCGCGCCGGATCAATCGAACCTGAGACATGAATAATGTCGTCATTTTCAAAGCAGCGGACGACATGGACGATCGCGTCCACTTCGCGAATATTGGCGAGAAACTGATTGCCTAACCCTTCGCCTTTACTGGCTCCGGCCACTAATCCGGCAATGTCAACAAATTCCACTCGCGCCGGGACGATCTCCTGGGACTCCGAAATTTCGGCGAGTACGGCGAGGCGAGTATCAGGCACCGCCACGACCCCCACATTGGGCTCAATGGTGCAAAACGGAAAATTCGCTGCCTGTGCTTTGGCGTTGGCCACCACGGCGTTGAACAACGTTGATTTGCCCACGTTGGGTAGCCCGACAATTCCGGCTCTCAGCATAGCGATCGCACTGACACAGTAAATAAACCTTTACCAGCATAGTGGATGTTCGCAGCGAGGATGCGCCCGCGCAGACATCCGCCTGGGTCAGCCATCCCCCAGGGTTTCGATCAGCAGATCAACCTGCTCTTGCCGCGCTTGCAAGAAGCTTTCACACTGCTGCAGATCGACTACGGCCTGCTCAAACTCTTCGAAGACAGCGGCGAGCGGTAGTTCTCCCTGCTCTAGCCGAGTGACCGTCGCTTCGATTTTGGCCACTGTCGCTTCGTAAGACCAGGTGACATCAGTTTCTGGCGAGGACGTCTCAAGGGAAGTAGTCTTTGGGGTTTTGGCGGCTTTGGTCATTGTTAGTTTTTTAGTTGAGGGCAAGGTTGGGCGGAAACGCAAATATTAGGCGATCGCAATTAAGGAACGGGGCTGACTCAAACTGAAGCGGGGGGCGACTCCGGGCGGGACTCAGGTGGCGCCACAACTGCTTTGACCTCGGCCTGCAGCGCTCCCTGAGCCAGCTGCACCTGCACGGTATCGCCCACTTGCACGCCAGCCGTCGTCTCTAAAACGCGATCGCGTTCGGTTCGCACGATCGCATACCCCCGTTTCAACACCGCCGCCGGATCAAGACTCTGCAGCGTTTGCGAGAGATAGCGGCAATGTTGTTGAGCCGTTTGCAAACGGTTTGGTATCCCCTGCCGCAGCCGGTGACGATACCAATTCAAACGCTGTTGCTCTTGCTGCAAAGTTTGATCAAGGTGCAGCTGCTCGAGGCGGCGACGCAGGTCAGCCACCTGTTCATAATGCATCTGCACCGCCGACTGCAGAGCCGCTTTCACGATTTGCCGCCGACTATCGTGGGCAGCCCAGAGCTCCGCCAGGTGAGGTACGGCCTGCTCCGCCGCGGCGGTAGGCGTGTGAGCGCACAGGTCAGCCGCCAAATCCGCTAGGGTTTCATCCCGTTCGTGTCCAATCCCCGTGATCACCGGGACCGGATGGAGGGAGATCGCCCGCACCACACGCTCGTCGTCAAATGCATCTAAATCTTCCCGCGCACCGCCCCCTCGCGCCACCATCACCAGCTCAGCGCGGCGGTCAGCGGCCACCCGTGTCAGCGCTGCCGCGATCGACTCCGGCGCTTGCGACCCCTGCACGATTGCGGGTGACAACAGCACGCTCAAGCCAGGCTGTCGCTGCTTCAGAGTCTTTTGAATATCGCCCCAAGCCGCTGCCTGGGGCGAAGTCACCACCGCCACACAGCGAGGATAAGTGGGCAAGGGTCGTTTCAGCTCATCGTCAAACACCCCTTCAGCCGCCAGCCGCTCATAGAGTTGACGGCGGCGCAGCGCCTGCAGCCCCGCGCCCGCCGGGAGGATCTGTAGGGTATTGAGCTGATACTGGCCGCGGGCCGCGTACACCCGCACCTGCCCGAGCAGAAACACCTGCTCGCCCGCCACCGGGGGCGTCACCAACTTAGCGCGCTGTGATCGCCACACCACCGCCTGGATCGACGCCGTCGTCTCGGTGTCTTGCAGGGTCAAAAAGAGATGCCCATTGCGATCGTGGGCACTGGAAATCTCACCGACCACCCATACCTGATGCAGCTGCGGATTCTGCTCTAGCAGCGCTTGAATATAGGCCGTCACGCCCGCCACACTCACGGCCGCTTCGGGCACTTTCACTGAAATTTGCGACACAGTCATCATGCTTACTGAAATTGATCGCGATGCTCATGCCATCGCCTAGAACCGCCCTAGAATTTTAGTACACTTGTATGTATGATGAGAAGGTAAAAAAATCAGGTTTATCGTTAGACTAAACGATAACTTTGCATCAGCCTCATCGCTGACCGCGTAACCAGCACTCTGCGACCTAAGGGAAAGTATGGCTAAGACGACCACTGGCAACCCTGATAAAGATAAGGCGTTGAGCATGGTGCTCAACCAGATTGAGCGCAACTTTGGCAAAGGCTCAATCATGAAGCTCGGCGACGCCAGCCGGATGAAGGTCGCTACCGTTTCGACCGGAGCGCTGACCCTGGATATGGCCTTGGGGGGCGGCTTGCCCAAAGGGCGAGTCATCGAGATTTATGGCCCCGAAAGTTCGGGTAAAACGACGCTGGCGCTCCACGCTTTGGCCGAAGTGCAAAAGCAGGGGGGCACTGCCGCCTTTGTGGACGCTGAACATGCCCTTGATCCGATTTATGCGCGGGCTCTGGGCGTCAATATCGATGAGCTGTTTGTCTCGCAGCCGGACACCGGCGAAGCGGCGCTAGAAATTGTCGACCAGCTGGTGCGATCATCCGCGATCGATCTGGTCGTCGTCGATTCGGTCGCGGCCCTAGTGCCCCGGGCAGAAATTGAAGGGGAAATGGGCGATGCTCACGTCGGCCTGCAGGCGCGACTGATGAGCCAAGCCCTCAGAAAAATCACCGGCAACATCGGCAAGTCCGGCTGCACCGTCATTTTTCTCAACCAGCTCCGTCTCAAAATCGGCGTCGTTTACGGCAATCCAGAAACCACCACTGGCGGCAATGCGCTGAAGTTTTACGCCTCTGTCAGGCTCGATATTCGCAGAATTCAGACGCTGAAAAAGGGGACGGAAGAATACGGCATCCGGGCCAAGGTCAAGGTCGCCAAGAATAAGGTCGCGCCGCCGTTCCGCATTGCCGAATTTGACATTATTTTTGGTCAAGGCATCTCCACTCTCGGCTGCATCGTCGATTTGGCCGAGAAGCACGACATCATTATCCGCAAAGGGGCTTGGTACAGCTATAACGGCGAAAATATTAGTCAGGGTCGCGATAACGCCATCAAGTTACTCGACGAAAAGCCCGAACTGGCTCAAGAAATTGAGGCCAAAGTCAAGCAAAAGCTGGAAATCGGCGGTGCCCCAGAAACCAACGGCAAGGGGGCGACCGATGACCTTGACGATATGCCTGACGATGATGATTAAGCCATCAACTCTGAAGTCGCTCAGCGACTGAGCGTTCATCGCCTAGTGAAGCGGCTAGGAATCCTGGAGAAACCGGCACTGGCAGCAATCGGCCGAATCGCGGGTTTTTCAACACTATCAATCGTTGCCGCCAATCACTGACCTTACTTAGCTGCGGTCTGTAGAGAGGGGGCGATCGCGGTGGCCAGTTTTCTCAGCATTTCAGCAGTCTTGTCAAAATTGACGCAGGCATCCGTAATGCTCTGTCCGTATTTGAGCTGAGTCAAATCGTCGGGAATTGGCTGCTTACCTTCCACCAGATGACTCTCCACCATCACCCCGAGAATATGCCGGGCTCCCGACACCATCTGCTGGGCGATGTTATCTAACACCACAATTTGCTGGTTGTGGTCTTTTTGGGAGTTCGCGTGGCTGCAGTCCACCATCATGCGGGGATTGAGTCCCAGTCCTGACAGTTCTGCTGCGGCCTGCTGCACAGAAGCCTCATCATAGTTCGGCCCGTGCTTCCCACCGCGTAGCACCAGATGCCCATCCGGATTACCCGTCGTGGTCACAATGCTGGCCAAACCGTGATGGTTGATGCCCAAAAAGTGATGGGGGCGGCTGGCGGCCACCATGGCATTCATCGCCGCTAACAGACTGCCATCAGTATTGTTCTTAAACCCAATCGGCATCGACAGACCAGAGGCCATCTCGCGGTGCGTTTGGCTCTCGGTCGTGCGTGCACCAATCGCCGTCCAGGCGATCACATCCGCAATGTATTGCGGCGTGATGGGATCTAACAGTTCTGTCGCTGCTGGCAACCCCATATGAGCGAGATCTAGCAGCAGTCGTCGAGCTAATCGCAAGCCCGTATTAATGTCATAGCTACCGTCTAGATGCGGATCGTTGATCAGTCCCTTCCAGCCCACATTGGTGCGAGGCTTCTCAAAGTAAACCCGCATCACGATCTCTAACGAACCAGACAGCTCGGCTCGGAGGGCAGTCAGCTTTTGACCGTATTCCAACGCGGCGTCCACATCATGTACTGAGCACGGGCCGACAATCACCAGCAACCGCTGATCTTCGTTGTACAGAATATTGCGAATGCGATCGCGGGTCTTCGTCACCAACGCCGCTGCAGTTTCAGTCAGGGGCAGTTCGTGGTGAATTAGTGCCGGACTGGCCAACGGGCGGGTTTCAACAACATGAAGATCCTGAGTCTTGTGCATGAACTTTGATAATTGCGAGCGGTGTTTTAAGTATCTCTCATCATTGTCGTGGTTTCCGCGTCGGTTGTGAGCGCTTTCTTAGCAAAATATTGTCTGTAGAATTGTCCAGCCCATTCGGTTTGCCCTGAGTTGTCTCCCCAGGATCGCCGCCGGTGAAATGGCCCGCCCCCTCCAGAGCGTTCCTATCGCTACATTCAGAGAGAAATATATCGTGAGAACATTACTTCCACTGACTACTTAGCGGGTCTATTCAGTCTCTGAGCTGGACGCAAAAGACTGCTGCCAGGGAACGCCGCCAAGCGCTGCTCATCAAGCTCGAATACCCTTGAGCCCCCATGGCAGCCCGCAAAAACCGCAATCTCCGTCTTTGTGCAGTGGTACAGCCCTGACTAGCAGCCTAGTATCATTAGCGTCAAGATAAATTATCAGCTTCACTAATGTGAGCTGCCCCGTTTGTTTAGGGCCAATTTTTTGTCTTTTAACCGGCCCTGCCACCCTTTAAGATGCCTTTGACCAGAACCGTCAGTGCCCTCGTCGCACTCTTGTTTGCTTTTATGATCGTCGTCCTGGGTGGATGGTACTTCACCCTGGCGTTTGGCGTGATTGTCTTTTTGGGGCAGCGAGAGATCTTTCAACTTGTGCAGGCAAAGGGGATCTTACCCGCTGCAAAAATCACCCTGTGCGTCAGCCAACTCCTCATCATATTTGCCCATATTTCGCCCGATTGGGCTAATGCCGTCTTGCCTTTGGGCGGTACCTTCATCTGTTTTTATTTACTCTTTCAGCCCAAGTTTGCTTCTATTGCCGATGTGGCCGCTTCCATTTTGGGTTTGTTTTACGGCGGCTATTTGCCCAGCTATTGGATTCGACTTCGAGATTTAGGAGCCTTTGGCTCGTTACCTCTGGGCGGATTTTGGCCCCAATTGCCGCTGGAGGGGCAATCTCTGCCGGTCGGCCTCACGGCGACGCTGCTCGCGTTTGCTTGCATTTGCGCCGCCGATATCGGGGCATACCTGATCGGGCGGTCTTTTGGCAAAACACCGCTGTCGGGAATCAGCCCTAAAAAAACTGTCGAAGGAGCCGTCTTTGGCATGTTTGCCAGCATTTCTGTCGGTATAACCGGGGCCGTGCTGCTGGCTTGGCCCCTATGGCCTCTATCCGGAGGAGCACTCGGGGCGCTGATCGGCATCAGTAGTTTATTGGGCGACCTCACTGAGTCACTGATGAAACGGGATGCCGGGGTGAAAGACTCAGGGCAGCTGATTCCCGGGCATGGCGGCATTTTGGATCGCACCGACAGCTATGTCTTTACGGCCCCCATCGTCTACTATTTCGTCACTTGGCTATTGCCCAGCTTGCCGGGTTAACCCTCGCTAGCAGCGATGCATTACCAGCGTAGGAAAGATCGCCCGCCACCGCCCCTCAACAGTGAGAATGTGCATGGGGTGGGTGATCGCACTGCCGCAAAAATCAGCCCATTCAGCCCTGCAGCGGAGCCATAATCTCACTGTCAGCCCGACTGTTTCTCGTCAGCTCAGCCTGGGCGCGACAGACAAAACTGCCATCACTCAAATCCCACCCTTGATGTCTGGATCACGCTGATCAGCGATGTCATGAATGGCCCTGATCGGCCGTTTTTTTCTACCAGCTATAAAGGTGGTTCCAGGCCGTCTGGCCAGGTGCGATCGCCGCCGTTCTGCCCCCATCTATCGCCAGATCGCTTGATCCCGTCTCTCGTCACGGCCTACTATCCGCCATTCCCCTCCTCTGATAGACTGAATGACTGAGGTTGGATCTGGTCAGACCCATGAGAAACGGCAGTTTTGGAGGATATGAGCCTTGTTAGAAACGACACTTGGTTTAGAGATTATTGAAGTTGTTGAGAAGGCAGCGATCGCATCGGCTCGCTGGATGGGTAAGGGCGAAAAAGACACTGCTGACCTTGTCGCCGTCGAAGCCATGCGGGAACGCATGAACGAGATTCACATGCGGGGTCGCATTGTGATTGGTGAGGGCGAACGTGATGATGCCCCCATGCTCTACATTGGTGAAGAAGTCGGTATTTGCACCCGCGAAGACGCTAAAGACTACTGCAACCCCGACGAACTTATTGAAATTGACATTGCGGTTGATCCTTGTGAGGGCACCAACCTCTGTGCCTATGGTCAGCCAGGCTCGATGGCCGTGCTCGCCATCTCCGAGAAGGGTGGTCTGTTTCACGCCCCCGACTTTTATATGAAAAAACTGGCGGCACCCTCTGCGGCCAAAGGCAAAGTTGACATTCGCAAGTCGGCCACTGAAAACCTCAAGATTCTGGGCGAATGCCTCGACCGCGCCATTGATGAGCTAGTGGTCGTTGTGATGAAGCGCGATCGCCACACTGAGCTGATTCAAGAGATTCGCGATGCCGGTGCTCGGGTGCGCTTGATTAGCGATGGCGACGTCTCAGCGGCAATTTCCTGTGGCTTTTCAGGGACGAATACCCACGCGTTAATGGGTATTGGTGCCGCTCCCGAAGGAGTCATTTCAGCGGCCGCCATGCGCTGCTTGGGTGGACACTTCCAGGGCCAGCTCATCTATGATCCGGCTATTGTGAAAACGGGACTGATTGGTGAGAGCCGCGAGTCGAACCTTGCCCGCCTCAAGGAAATGGGCATTGATGATGCCGATAAGGTCTACGAAGCTGAAGAGCTGGCTTCTGGTGAAACCGTCTTATTCGCCGCTTGCGGCATCACCTCCGGCACCCTGATGGAAGGCGTCCGCTTCTTCCATCAGGGTGCCCGGACGCAGAGCCTGGTTATTTCCAGTCAGTCACAAACTGCTCGCTTTGTTGACACCATCCACATGCCTGAGAAGCCGAAGCTGATTCAACTCAAATGATCCTCAGGCAATCAACTCAACCCTTGGGCTAACACCGCCCTTGCTCCGGGTCTAGGGGCAGTGGCTCGGTTATCAGCTAACAGCTGCTCATTGAATCATGGCTCCAACTAACTTCGTCAGAGATGCGATACCGTGTCTCTGACGTTTTAGTTTGTCCCCAGCCGCGACCAGACTGGCATCGAGTCAAGTTTGGATTTTGATGGATTTTTGTTGAGTTTCCTTGAGTCAGCCTACCGTTGGTCTTTACTTTCAGAAATGCTGTTAATTAAGCCAACCGCTTTTGCGCCTTACGTTTGCGGATAAAAGCACAATTTCAATCTAGGCAGATAACAAAATTTATTTCGTTGGGAGGACGCATGAACATTGCTGTTGTGGGCCTGAGTCACAAAACTGCGCCGGTAGAAGTCAGAGAAAAACTAAGTATCCCTACGCCGCAGACTGCCGAGGCGATCGCTCAGCTCCTCAGTTATCCTCATATTGACGAAGTTTCGATTCTCAGTACTTGCAACCGCCTCGAAATTCACATCGTTACGGAACAAGCCGATCAAGGCGTGCGAGAGGTGATTCAGTTTTTGTCCGACCACGGTAAAGTCGCGCTGCCAGAACTGCGTGAGCACCTGTTTATCTTGCTACATCAGGATGCGGTGATCCATCTCTTTCGCGTCGCCGCTGGGTTAGACAGCTTGGTCCTCGGAGAGGGGCAAATTCTTGCTCAGGTCAAGCATGCTCACAAACTGGGCCAACAGCACAAAGGCGTGGGGCGAGTGCTCAACCGTTTGTTGAAGCAAGCCATCACCACCGGTAAGCGCGTCCGCACAGAAACCAGCATTGGCACCGGGGCCGTCTCGATTAGCTCCGCCGCTGCCGAACTCGCCAAGCTCAAGAAGCCCGACCTCGAAGCGTGTCGCATCAGTATTTTGGGAGCGGGCAAGATGGCGCGCCTGCTAGTGCAGCATTTGCTGTCTAAAGATTCCTGCCAGATCACGATTCTCAATCGGTCGATCGCCCGAGCCGACGAATTGGCCGCGCAGTTTAACGGGGCTGGCATTCAGACCGGCACGCTAGACCTGATGATGGAAACCGTCTGTGCCTCAGATGTAGTCTTTACCTGTACATCAGCAACGGAACCGATTCTCGACAAAGCTCGGTTAGAAGCGGCCTTGGTGCCTAGCCAAGCGCTCATGCTGTTTGATATCTCAGTGCCGCGCAACGTGCATACCGACGTCAATGCGCTCGATAATGTCCAAGCTTTTAATGTGGACGACTTGAAGGCCGTCGTGGCACAAAACCAAGAGAGTCGTCGGCAAATGGCGATGGAAGCAGAAGTGCTGCTGGAAGAAGAACTCGATGCCTTTATGGACTGGTGGCGATCGCTGGATACCGTTTTCACCATCAGCAGTCTACGCAGCAAGGTGGAATCAATTCGAGAGCAAGAGCTGGAAAAAGCCTTGTCTCGACTGGGTGAAGAGTTTGGCAGCAAAAAACAGCGAGACGTCATTGAGGCGTTGACACGCGGCATTGTCAACAAAATTCTCCATGACCCGATGGTACAGCTACGGGCTCAGCGCGATATCGACACGCGCAAACAAGCGATGACAACCCTGCACACGCTCTTTGACCTCGAACCGCTGCCCAACGAAAAGTTTGGTTGAGCTGAACACTCTTAATTTCGAGGGGACTCGCAAATAAAGACCGTCCCAGGACAGAACCGTCTTCTGTAAGGGGTTGGCAGTGCCAAACCCCAGGGGCGAAGCCCGGCTCGATGATTGCCACCAACACCCGGATCGGCTGACGCTGTTGGACGAGAAACAACAAGCCTGGCTTTGGCATGGTCGCAAAGTGGCCGATGGGATAAGCCAGTGCTTAGAACACCCCATCAATCGCCAACGAGATTGGGAGTATCTCAAGGCCATGGCATATCCCCTGCGGGTGCCTCACCCCCACAATTCCGACACCGATGCACAGCACCCCGTGGCGTGGGAAAAAGTTGCATCAGGAGTTTGAATGGTTTTGGCTTGACGGCTTTGGGTGTCTGCAGACGGGGCAAACCGACTGGTGGCTGATACCGCGAGTGAAGACCGAGAGCGGCAGCCGAGTCCTGCCGGATTTTGCCCCACCTTTTGGAGTGCGTACCAAGCAGCAGCTTGTGTGGGTGCTGGAGCAAGCCCGATGACACCCGACTCAAACGCTCGTCCTTCCCGAGGGGAGGCACCGGGTCTTTCGACCGCCCGATTCGCCGGCGTGGTAACCAGCCAAAAGATAATGGCCATTGATCCACAAAGCGATCTCTCCCCAGTCTTGCGAAACCATCGAGAGCGGGGCAGCAGCCCTCTGCTATCGCTGTCAGGACTGTTGAAGCGCCCCGACTTAATTCGAGGGCTGACTCTAGTGGCAGTGATCACCTACCGTCTCTCCTATTTAAGTGTGCCTCTACATCCGGACTTGATATGCGATCCAATGACCGGGTGATTTACCTCGCTATCCTCAGCTAGCGATGAGGTATCGATTGCGATGGGCAGCAAGCTGAGATTAAGAAACACTGATTCGTTATTCAGCGTCATGTAGTAAGTCAAATACGATACCTGCTACCTATTCTGCTGGGTGACTGTCCATTTTCTAAATTACCTGGAACTGATTGCCCTGGCCGCAACCAACCAATCATCCCCGCCCTGGCCCCCGACTGTCGCGCCACAGCCGTAGTAGCATCACTACGTCGTGATTGACTCAGTTCTTCTCCCCTAAAGTCTAGATTTAATTCCTATGAAATTTCGTACTGCGTTTGCCCTTAGCCTCGCTGGCTTGATGCTGGCGATCGCCTTTTCCGCTCTCCTACCGCCCTTGCCAGCCTGGCAAGCGCTAGCGGCTCAAGTGCGCACCTACGGCCGCGATGGCCGCGATGGGATCAATGGTCGCGATGGTCGCGATGGCCGTGATGGCGATCAACAGAGCATTTTTATTGACGGCGCTCCTCGCCGGGTAAGTACCATCGGGGCCTTAGGGCGTGATGGCGAAGAGGGCGGTGATGCTGATCGCCCCACCTGTTCAGCGCAACCCCACGATGTGCGTTATGACCTACAGGCACCCGATGGCGGCGATGGCGGTGACGGTGGTGAGGGCGGTCGGGGCGGGCAAGGTGGTGCAGTCACCCTCTATTACACTGACCCAACTCAGCTGCGCCAGGTGTTAGTCAATGCGGCTGGGGGCGATGCGGGACGCGGCGGTCGGGGGGGGCGCGGCAGCGGCGGCTGTCGCTGTGATGACCGCAGCTGGCGGGTCGAGGTGTGTCAAGACGGCAACTGCCATGAAGAACGCTATGACTGCCGTGATGGCGACTCAGGACGGTATGGCCGCGATGGCCGTGACGGCGCTACCGGCTCACCGGGTCAGGTTTGGTTGATTGACCAAGTCGAGTTGCTACCACCCGAGCGACCGACCCTGACCGAGCCGCTATCCACCTGGTTGAGCCAGCCCGCTACTCTATCCAAGCATCGATGGGAAGCGCGGTCAGGCATCGGGGCTTTATTAGCCAGCGGCTCCGTGGTCGCGGATACGTACAACCAGTATTTGGGGCAAGTAGAGGCCCAGGTGCAACTCCTGTGGCAAGCGCCGCGATCGCCCACGCAGTTTTTAGGCTTGAGCCCCACGGCGACCTTGGCAGATTCGGGGGACGTACAGATTCAATTTCCCGATCGCTATTGGATCGACGGTCGTTTTGATCGCAACAGTGCGACGACCACTTACACCATTGACCAGATTGTTCGAGCCGACCGAGTGACCGATTTAGCGTGGGGCAACCCCAGTGGCTCTGGGCAAGATTGGACGCTCACGGTGATTGATTTAGGTCGCGAGTCGGCAGCCGTCACGACTCGATTTGAGCTGGTTTATCGCACGACCGATGACGACCCGCGCAGCCGTCGCCGAGCCCGCTATCAAGAACGCTTTGCTGGCGTGCTCCCCCCGCCGGTCGTGACGCAAGACCAGAATCGGTTTGTGCTAGCTCTAGGGCAACTTGATATTCGCGATCGCGATCTGCGACAGGGCACTTTTGCTCAAGTGGAATTACGCATCCAGCGATCACTCGGCGAACACTCAGCGGAGCAACGATTAACCTGGACCGGGCAACTGTAGTTGCGTAACATGGCAAGCTGCAGTTGGTTGAGGTTACCCCAGATGGCTGCAATTACCAGCCGGCAGCCCTTTCAAGTCTGCATTCTGACTTCTGCATGCCGTAGGGCTTTGCCCTTCCCGTAGGGTATTCGGCTATTGGTCAACTGCTGCAGTCTCGAATTAGCCCCAAGGCTCAGCCTCTGGAGGGTCACTGTTTGTCGGCTCGGCAGTCTTTGTCAGGATTGCAAGACCATTCCTCAGTTACTAAGCTGGCCAATCAAAAAGGCACGATTGAGCTCGCTCAATCGTGCCTGGCAATGCGTGAGCAAAAAAGTTGATGCAGCTAGCGATCAACCGACCCCATAATGATGTCAATGCTGCCCAAAATTGCCATGATGTCGGCAACCTTCATGCCCTTCAGCAGATGTGGCAAAATTTGCAGGTTGTTGAAGTCAGCGGCGCGAATCTTAAATCGCCAGGGAAAGACATTGTCATCTCCCATGATAAAGACGCCCAACTCACCTTTGCCGCTTTCGAGACGTACGTAGTGCTCACCCGCCGGAATTTTGAAGGTGGGCGGAATCTTTTTGCCCGCGAACTGATAGTCAAATCCATTCCATTCAGATTTGGGGCCTTCAGCCATGCGCTTGGCTTCTAAATTTTCATAAGGTCCACCGGGTAGCTGCTTGCAGGCTTGACGGATGATCTTGATAGATTCCCGCATTTCCGCTACGCGCACCACATAGCGAGCCATACAGTCCCCTTCGGTGGCATACTGCACGTCCCAATCGAGTTCGTCGTAGCATTCGTAATGGTCAACTTTGCGCAGATCCCATTTCACACCAGAGCCGCGTAGCATGGGGCCAGACAGCCCCCAAGAGAGCGCCTCATCCCGAGAGATGACACCAATGCCTTCAATTCGGCGCCGAAAGATGGGGTTGTTGGTGATCAGCTTCTCGTACTCATCCACTTTGGGCAAAAAGTAATCGCAGAAGTCCAGACACTTATTAATCCAACCGTAGGGCAGATCAGCCGCCACCCCCCCAATGCGGAAATAGTTATTGTTAACCATGCGTTGACCAGTGGCCGCTTCCCACAAGTCATAGATCAGCTCTCGCTCCCGAAAAATGTAGAAGAAGGGAGTTTGAGCCCCGACGTCAGCCAAAAACGGCCCTAACCACAACAAGTGGTTCGCAACGCGGTTGAGCTCCAACATGATGACGCGAATATAGCTGGCCCGCTTGGGTACATCAATATCCGCGAGCTGTTCGGGCGCATTAACGGTAATTGCCTCGTTAAACATGCCAGCAGCATAGTCCCAACGACTCACGTAGGGCACAAACTGGACGTTGGTACGGCTTTCAGCAATTTTCTCCATGCCGCGATGCAGGTAGCCAATCACGGGCTCACAATCCACTACATCTTCGCCGTCTAAGGTCACGATGAGGCGCAGCACTCCATGCATAGAAGGATGATGCGGCCCCATGTTGATGACCATGGGTTCAGTTTTAGTCTCAATGCGTGTCGTCATGAATACGCCTGGGATGATGTCAACGAGTGCGATCGCCCCCAACAGGGACAAGCTACGGTAGTCAGCTGTCTAAGCTCAATTAGGTTCGACAGTCTAACTGTCCGCTCTCTTATTAATATAAAAGGTCAGACCCCGAAGATCTACGCATTTTCATACCGTAAGCTTTGGGAAGCAATTGTAATCGCTAATAGCGCGGCACCCCACCGCCCAATCAGGCGAGAGCGAGAGCGGCAGCGGCGATCGCCGACGATTTATCTAGAGCTTGAATGACAGACGAAACGGCTTTCTTTCACCATGTGCCCGTCATGCCTCAGCCGGTATTAACGGGGTTAGGGGCAGCCGCCTCATCAGCGCCCCGGCGCTACCTAGACGCCACGGTGGGCGGCGGGGGCCACAGTGTGCTGCTGTTGCAGGCCAGTGCGACCCTGCAGCTCGTTGCCTTAGACCAAGATACGACGGCCCTTCAGGCGGCTCAAGTGCGACTGTCGGAATATCGCGATCGCGTCACCTTTTGGCACACCAATTTCAGCAATTTTGAGCCGGGCACCGACCGCTTTGACGGCATTCTGGCTGACATTGGTGTCAGTTCAGCCCAGCTCGATACGCCAGAGCGCGGCTTTAGCTTCCGCAAAGCCGCCCCCTTAGATATGCGCATGAACTCGCATCAAGACCTCAGTGCCGCCGATATTGTCAATCATTGGGATGAAACAGAGTTGGCTAATACCATCTATACCTATGGCGAAGAGCGGTTGTCGCGACGCATCGCCCGCCAGATTGTGGAAAAACGCCCCTTTCAAACCACCACTGAACTGGCAGCGGCGATCGCTGACTGTGTACCGAAAAAGTATCGCTATGGTCGGATTCACCCGGCGACCCGCACCTTTCAAGCCCTGCGCATTGCCGTCAATGCTGAACTGGAAGTGCTGCAGACCTTTTTAGAAAAAGCGCCCGACTGGCTCTTGCCCGGCGGCCGTTTGGTCATCATCAGCTTTCACAGTTTGGAAGATCGCATCGTCAAATGGGCATTTCGTCAAGATGAACGCCTGCAAATCATCACCAAAAAGCCCCTCGTCGCTACCGCCGCAGAAATTGCAGACAATCCCCGAGCGCGATCGGCCAAGCTCCGAATAGCCGAGCGCAAGCGACCATCACCCAGCAAGGGATAAGCCGTCAATCATCTGGGCCACCTCGCTGCTGACAGCATCACGCGCGCTCCCCATCAGTTGCCGCAACTCATCATCTCGCGCGACAACCAGTCATTCATGCGAAAATCAGCGTCAGCCTTGACTCAATTCTCTGACCGCAGAGAAGATACGGTAAGTATGGGTTTAAGGTGGGAACGCTAGAGCAGATTCAATCAACAGTATCTCAGAGGCAATGGCAGCGCTCACGAGCTGAGCGCTGGCCTCCAACTCAACCGACTGCCCCTGCAGCCACAGAACTCGCCCCTTTGCCGACCGTTAAGCTCACGCTGGCGGCAATCCCAACTGCATCCCACTGACTCCTGCAATCGTTCCCTATGAGGACTTTCCCGATGGCCTGGGAAGATGACAACCTCCTAAAACTCATGGTCGTAGATGACGAGCCAGACAACCTGGACTTGTTGTATCGCACCTTTCGACGGGAGTTTGAAGTTTATAAAGCGGAGGATGGCTTTAAGGCCCTGCAGGTTTTGGCTGAGGTGGGTGAAATGGCGGTGATCATTTCTGATCAGCGCATGCCCCGCATGAATGGCACTGAGTTTCTAAGCCGCACCGTTGAACAGTTTCCAGACACCATCCGCATTGTCTTAACGGGCTATACCGATGTTGAAGACTTGGTCGAGGCGATCAATTCCGGCAAAGTTTTCAAATATATTACGAAGCCCTGGAAACCAGCTGACCTGAAGTTAGTGGTGATGCAAGCGGCAGAGACGTTTCGGGTCGTCAAACAGCGCACCCGAGCCTTGACTCAAGCGCTATCGCGAGAGTCGTTTTTTAACGAAGTGATGAGCGCCATTCGCGAGTCGCTGGATTACAACAGCATGTTGCAGACGATCGCCATCACCTTAGGCAAAACCTCTGAGGCCTCCCATGTCGTGCTCTATGTAGTCAACGCGGATGAGACGTCAGCGGAGTTAGATAAGTCACTCAGTTTTAGCTTCACGACGTTAAGCGCGGCAGCGGCCACGAGTCTCAAAGGTCATAGCCTGTCAATGAGTGAGTGGACGCTGCAAACGGGACAGCGCCAGCTAGACACGATAGAGCAGTCCACACCTCTGACGGCGTTGACGCTACCGCTGCGATATCAGCAAACGACGTTGGCGATCGTCACGCTTTACCACTCGGCCTTAGTCGCTGACTGGGCCGAAGCCACGACCCAGTTGCTGGACAGTGTCGCCGAGCAAATTGCCCTAGCCATTTCCCAGGCCAAACTGTATCAACGCATTCAAATGCAGACACAGCAGATGCGGGCAGAACTAGAGGTCGCTCGGCAAATTCAAACCAACTTGCTGCGTCAAAGTCTGCCCACCATTGAAAACGTCCGCATTCAAGCTCGGTGCCTACCAGCCCGTGAAGTCGGCGGCGATTTCTATGAAATCTTTTCTCACCCGCAGGGCGATGTTTGGCTCGCGGTGGGCGATGTCTCGGGCAAGGGGGTGCCAGCGGCACTGTTTATGGCGAGTGCGATCTCTGTGTTGCGCCGCGAATTGTCTCAAGAGCGTTCTCCCTCACCTGAAAAGGTGATGCAAAATTTAAACCGGAGCCTTTGGGATGACTTAGTCAGCAGCAACTGCTTTGTCACGCTGGTGCTGATCTGCTACAACCCAATAACGCACAAGCTGCGGTATGCCAATGCCGGCCACATCTACCCGTTAGTGTGGACAGTCCAAACCCTTGCTGAACCCGCAGGTGAACCGCTTTATCTCAAAACTCGGGGTGTCCCCCTCGGAATTTTGCCGGATTGGACGGCGCAAGCTGGTGAGACTGAACTGGCTCCTGGCAAAACGCTACTCCTCACGAGTGACGGGCTCACTGAGGCCACGGTAGCCGCTGAGGCCTCCGAAGGAGCCGCCATGTTGCATCAGACGGGGCTATGGAAACTCCTCAAAACCCAACCACTCCCCTTAGATTTGGATCAGCTCTTAGCGTCAATTCAGTGGGGCAGCACTGAACAGGAAGATGACCAAACGGTGTTGTCGCTGGAGGTGTTGAAGTGATGAAAACTGAACTCCGCATTCCCAGCGATCTCAGATTTTTAGTCGTCATTGAAGCTTGGCTGTTGGGCACTTTGCAGCTAGAGCTAGGCGACTGGCCAGATTGGCCGAAATGGGAAAACCGCTTGCGCTTAGTGATTGTAGAAGCTTATTCCAACGTCGTCCGCCATGCTCACCACGAACAACCCCAGTTGCCGGTCTTGCTGAAATTGGAGGTGCAGGCTGACGTCCTATTTTTAGAGGTTTGGGATCAAGGAGAAGGCTTTGATCTCAGCACCTATTTGCCACCAGCGCCAGATACTCACCAAGAAGGGGGCTACGGCTGGTTGATCTTAAATCGGCTGATGGACAAGGTGGAATATCAGGTGAGAGTTCAAGGACAAAGCAACTGTTTAAGGCTACAGGCAGAACTGCCCACGGAGAGTCCGCTCTCTCCACTGCCTCAGCAGCGTTAGCACAAATACTTCATGCCGAACGGAGCGATGATTCAGCACAGCCATAGCGGGCCACCGTAAACTGGCCAGTTTGTTGGGTCGTGAGCCAAGCCCACAGTTGGTCGCCGTTCGAGAAATGCCACCATTCGGCAGGATGTTGTTGAAAACCAGCCGCTGTCATCAGCTGCCGGAGCAGGCATCGATGGACATGAAATTGCGAATGCTCCGCAGCCGCTGCCTGAAAATAATCGGGATGCGATCGCGCTGAGACCTCATCGATTGGCGACCCCATCGCGACGGGCAACCCTTGAGCATCCATCAGGGTGAGGTCAATCGCCGCCCCCGTACTGTGGGGCGGGGGCGTTTTCGGGTCAGGGCTCGGCAAGGCCCAAAACTGATACACCGTTTCGAGCAGCGCTTGCTGTTGAGCTGCGGCCATCTGCGACCAGTCGAGCCCCTGTTGGTGAGCCAGGTCTTGAGTGGTATAGTCCACCATAAATTGCTGCACCGGAATCGGGCGATAGGCATCAAACACTTGCAAACGCCAGCCCGGTTGCTCGGCTTGCAGAGCGACTTGAACCCGACGCAAGGCCTCGACCACGGTCTGGCGCAGCCAATAGGGCGAGCGATCGCCATAGGGCGCGCCTAAGGCCACATAGGGATGCGGCGTGACCACGGCCAACTCTGGGAGGGGAAGGGGAACCAGAGGTTCGTGACACTCATGAATCGGCACGTGGTGGTACGGTTTCATCCCAGCTTCCAGATTGCGGATATATGTGCGCCGGCCTGAGCGACAGCGATCACAGCTGACAGCAGCCCAACCAATCACAGGTTGAATTTAGCGAACCCTAAAGCATCCGCGATCGCACCAAGGTCCCCGGCAGACACATGATCTTCTGTAGCCTCGGGACGTAAGCCCGCTTAGTAAAAACGTCGTAGCCATTTTGCTCAATGACCGTCAGAATCTTGCTGTACAGCACTTGAGCCGCCCAGACGGGCCAGCGAGCATCAGGACTCAAGCGACTGATACCCTGCTCAGCTTCTTGATAAAATTTGCGGGCGCGTTGAATCTCAAACTGCATCAAGGCCCGCCAGCGATCGTCAATCACACCGTTCATCAAATCCGCTTCGGTGTAATCAAAGAGGGCTAAATCTTCAAGGGGTAAATAAATGCGCCCTCGCCGCGCATCTTCACCGACGTCACGCAAAATATTCGTCAGCTGATTAGCAATGCCCAGAGCGACGGCTTCTTTCATCGGGTTGGGTGAAGGCTCATACCGCTGCCAAGGGGCGGTTTGCTGCTCAGAATCAATGCCCATAACCGCAGTTGACATCAAACCAACGGTGCCCGCGACCCGATAGCAGTAAAGTTCCAGCTCTTCAAAGGTGTGATAGCGCGATCGATCCAAATCCATCCGCTGCCCTTCAATCATGTCTTTAAAGGGTTGAATCTCTAACGGAAACCGCTGCAGGGTATCTACCAGCGCCACATCAGTATTTTCAACGGGCTGACCTTGAAAGATTGAAGTGAGTTGTTTCTCCCAGCGGTCTAACGTCTCTTCGGTCGTGAGTGCAGCCTGCGGTCCATCGACCAATTCATCAGTGCGACGACACCAAACGTAGATAGCCCAAATTGCCCGACGCTTTTCGGGCGTCATCAGCAAAGTTCCGAGATAAAACGTTTTGGAATATTCCGCTGTAACCTGGCGGCAGGCCTCATAGGCATCCTCCTTGGGAACAAATTCCTTAGACCGCAGCGAGTGGGACAATTGCAGCATCAATCTTTATAGCTGGAAACTCGAAACATATTTAAGATTACAGCGCTCAGAGCCCGCTAGCAGCGGACTGGCTTCCTATCACAGAATACGTTAAAGCCAGCCCGATTTAACCGCTGTTTGCGGGATTTTGCCTAAGCAACAGAAGCTGGTTGGCGGTCGAGCTCAGTTTCAGGCAAATTCTCTGAATACTGGCGATTCACGGCTTGCGCCGCTAGCTTACCAGAAAGCACTGCCCCTTCCATGCTGCCTAGGTAACGTTGCATGGTATAGCTCCCCGCCAAAAAGAAATTCGCAATCGGCGTGGTTTGATCCGGACGGCAGGCCTGGGTGCCTGGCCCCGCCGTGTAGACCGAGCGCGGCGTTTTGACGATTTTTGACTTCAATAGCTCCGCCCGATGGTCGCCCGTAAGATGATCAGGGAAGAGGCGCTCTAGCTCTGCCATCGTAGCAGCGAGGATATCCGCTTCAGTGCGGTCAATCCAGTCTTTAGCCGGAGCGAGCACCAGTTCCAACATTGACTTGTTGGGGTCCGCATATTCGCGGCAGGTGTTGCTCATGTCAGCGTACACGCTGAGCAAATCGGAGCGAGAGAAGAGCAGCTGGTCGATATCGGTCATTTTGCGGTCAAACCAGAGGTGAATATTAATCACCGGCACCCCTTCCAGTTCCTGCATTTTCTGAAAGAAGCTGATGCCTTTCCAGGGTTCGGGCATCAGAACTTTCATCACATCGACTGAAGTGGCGGCAACGTAGGCATCAGCAATGATCACTTCATCCTCAGCACCGTTCAGCCCGCGCACCAAGAAGCCTTTCACGGTGCTATCGGCATTCAGCAAAATTTGTTTGAGGGGCTTATTGAGATGCACTTCGCCGCCCTGGGCTATGACGTGATCAACCACCGGCTGACAGAGCCGCTCTGGGGGTGCCCCGTCTAAAAAGGCCACCTTGGAACCGTAACGCTCTTGCAAAAACCGGTTGAGGGCGGTGAGGGGCACGGTGGCCGAGACGTCTTCGGGATTGATGAAGGTCAGCGCTTTGGAAGCGGCGATGAAGATATCGGAGTTGACGCGATCGCTAACGCCCTGACGCTCCAGCCATTCCAACAGGCTGTATTGATCCATCTTTTCGACATATTGTTGCCCGCGCACAATTGCGGGCAGCAGTCCGATCGCAAAGCGAATCTTTTGCTCCCACGTCAGCATGTCGTTGTTACGCAGAATCGACGTGATGACGTTGAGCGGGGCAGGAATATCAGGCACGTCAAACCGCGACAGCACGCCCGGCTTTTCCGGCTGGTTAAAAATGAGGGTGTGCTCTTTCCACTGCAGCCGATCAGAGATACCGAGTTCTTCCATCAGCTGCAGCATATTGGGATACGCCCCAAAAAAGACGTGGAGTCCGGTTTCATACCAGTCGCCATCTTCATCTTGCCAGGCAGCCACCAGCCCCCCGAGAACGTCACGACTTTCTAACACGATGGGTGTGTGACCGGCATCAACTAAGTATTTGGCACAGGCTAGACCGGCTAACCCGCCCCCGGCGATCGCAACTCGCATGAACCCTTATTCCCCTTGCAAATGTTTGGTTTGGCTTTATCGCTGTCTTAATAGTATATGTTTCATTTCGTTACAAACCCAGGTAAGGCGATTTCTCTACGAGAGTTTGCCGCCTCAAAGATCTTGCATAACCGTGACAAAGGGTAGTCTGCTCAGAACAAAACCCCTAAGATAATGAATCCAGAGTCTTCAATTCTCTGACTGCTTGGTTGCCCTCTCGGGCGATCGCGGCGGCGCGGGTAACCTCGCCTATTCCTAAAATGCCGATCTGAGGAGGCAGACCCGGGAAGCAGCAGAGTCTGGGTGAACTACGCGATGAGCGGACGAAAGTATCGAATCGGTTATTGGGGTTGAGAGCTGTGACGCAATCAATTTTGGAAATTCTTCAGGACAGTGATCCGTTAGTGGCAGATATCGTGCAGCGCGAGCTGCAGCGCCAGCGCGATCACCTGGAGCTAATCGCGAGTGAAAATTTTGCCTCGTCGGCCGTGATGGCGGCCCAAGGCTCAGCCTTGACGAATAAGTATGCGGAAGGGCTACCGGGCAAGCGGTATTACGGCGGCTGTGAATTCGTCGATCAGGTGGAGTCTTTGGCGATTGAGCGCATCAAAAAGCTGTTTGGTGCCGCCCATGCGAACGTCCAACCGCATTCCGGCGCTCAGGCCAACTTCGCTGTGTTTTTAGCGCTCCTCCAGCCTGGTGACACCATTATGGGGATGGACCTGTCCCATGGTGGGCATTTGACCCACGGGTCACCGGTGAACGTGTCCGGCAAATGGTTCAACGTCGTGCAGTATGGCGTTAACGCTGACACCGAGACCCTTGATTTTGATCAGATTCGGGCTCTGGCTTTAGAGCATCGCCCAAAGCTCATCATTTGTGGCTATTCAGCCTACCCGCGCGTGATTCCCTTTGAACAGTTCCGGGCGATCGCCGATGAAGTGGGAGCCTATTTGCTGGCTGACATTGCCCACATCGCGGGGCTAGTCGCGGCGGGCGGGCATCCCAATCCGGTGCCGCACTGTGATGTGGTGACCACGACGACCCACAAAACACTGCGGGGACCACGCGGAGGGCTGATTTTGACCCGCGATGCCGACCTGGGCAAAAAGTTCGATAAGGCGGTTTTTCCCGGCTCTCAGGGGGGGCCGTTAGAGCACGTGATTGCCGCGAAGGCAGTGGCTTTTGGCGAAGCGCTGCGCCCCGAGTTCAAGACCTACTCGCAGCAGGTGATCAAAAACGCGCAAGCCATGGGCGATCGCCTGCAGGCGAGAGGACTCAAGTTGGTTTCTAACGGCACTGACAATCATTTGATCTTGGTCGATCTGCGCTCAGTTAGCCTGACGGGTAAGCAAGCCGACCAGCTAGTGAGTGAAGTCAACATCACGGCAAACAAAAACACCGTTCCTTTTGACCCCGAATCGCCCTTTGTCACCAGTGGTTTACGGCTCGGTTCGCCGGCGATGACCACTCGCGGTATGGGGATTGCCGAGTTTACCGAGATTGCCGATATTGTGGCAGATCGATTGACCCAGCCGGAAGATGAGGGGGTGCGCGACAATTGTCTGCGGCGGGTCGCAGCGCTGTGCGATCGCTTTCCGCTTTATCCTTACCTCAGCCTGCCCAAGCCCGTTATGGCTTAGTCTCAGCAGATCCGCTCAAACTCATTCGCAGCTTGATCCCAGCTCTATGGGGATATGACAGTAGACAACCGGTTTGATCTGTCATATCCTTCATGGAGCTTTATAGTAGTGGCTAGATTCTAAAGATTATTAAGAGAATCAACTATCTTCGACAAGTAAGTTTGAACTTGCTTGGCCGGCTTTAGTATTAATCCCGAATCTTTTCATCTCAGCTGATTGCTAAACTTCAACGCTGTTGAAGCCCTCTCTATGCCTTTTCAGCTCTATCATCTATTAGCCTTTGTGATTTCTGGCGCAGTTGTGCTGGTATCGACTCCCATCGTGCGACAAATCGGCTTGCGATCCGGGCGGGTCGACCAGCCCGGTGGGCGCAAAGTCCACACTCAACCAATGGTGCGCCTCGGAGGGATTTCGATTTTTCTGGGTACGCTGATTTCCCTCTTGTTTGTCTGGTGGTCAGGCGGTTTTATCGACGCTTCGGGCACTCACCTCAGCCCCACCGACGAATATGAAATCTGGGGCGTCACACTGGGGGGATTCGCCTTCTTCTTAATCGGTCTGCTAGATGACCTCTTTGGCTTGTCGGCCTCTAGTCGCTTGCTCATGCAGGCGCTGATTGCGGGAATTGCCTGGCATGTGGGGGTCAGCATCGATTTTTTGAGTATTCCTTTCGTCGGGCTGGTGTCACTGCCCATCTGGATTAGTCTGCCAGTTACCATCATTTGGCTAGTGGGCATGACCAACGCCATCAACTGGATTGATGGATTGGATGGACTCGCCGCCGGGGTCTGTGGCATTGCCGCGCTGATTATGCTGGTGGTGAGCTTGTTTATGGCTCAACCCGCGGCGGCGCTCATCGCCGCCGCATTGGCGGGCGGCTCTCTGTGTTTTTTGCGGTATAACTTCAATCCGGCAAAAATCTTTATGGGCGATGGCGGCTCCTACTTTATTGGGTTTACCCTAGCCGGAGTCGGCGTGATTGGCCTGATTAAGAGTGTGACCACGGTCGCCGTGCTGCTGCCCTATCTGATTCTGGCTGTGCCGATCTTAGATATGTCTGCCGTCATTCTGGATCGCATTCGCTGTGGCAGTTCGCCCTTTGTCGCTGACAAACGACACCTGCATCACCGTTTGCTAAAGGCAGGCTTGTCGCATCGCTGGGCAGTTTTATTTATCTATGCTTTAACCCTATGGGCAGGCAGCTTGGCCATCGCGTTTGCGGGCATTCCCAGTGGCTTTGTCTACGCCGCAGGGGCCACTGGCTTGCTCACCTATGCCGGTTGGCGCGTCAAGCAACTGTCTCGATAGGCAGTCCGCCGAAGCGTCTGAGCATTGAAAAGCAGCTCACTTTTTAATGCCAACCCAACGAGTTTTCAAACATAAAATGCGGATGAAAGGACTTGAACCTTCACGTCGCGAGGACACTAGAACCTAAATCTAGCGCGTCTACCAATTCCGCCACATCCGCGTGCTTATTTATAGTATCTGACAGCGATCCGATTGGATAGCCCTAAACGGTAGGGGCCAATATTGGCTCATTATTGGCCAAAATATGGGCTCAGCGATCGCTCTCCTCAGTTCAATAGCAACCGTCCATCTTCTGAGTGCGGTTGACGCCAATAGCCCTACATATTAGCTCGGGCATCTCGCACCGCCGCGTAAAAGAACACCCCGACCAGCGGCACCGCCACCCCAATCAAGAGGCTCGTCGGCCCAGTGCCCCAATCGGGCTGCCCAGTGGAAAGTTCAAAAATCGCCGCCACTGCCGAGATCGCAGCGAGACAAGAACATAACAACAGCAAGCCACTCTTTGGCGTCCACACAGTACTCAAGCCTCACAACATCAAAGTGTCTTTTATCTAACGCAGACTGAGGACGCAGCGCAAGGGCTAACCGGTGATCGCCTTCACGTCTCCGGCCGAAAAGCCATTCTTCTGCAGCTCTTGAGTCAGCGCCAACTGATTATTGACACGGTCAACAAACATCACGCCCGTCAAGTGATCCATTTCGTGCAAAATGCAGCGAGCCAGCAGATCAGCGGCCTGCATCTTTTGGGGACGACCGTTTTCGTCTTTAAAGCTGACTTCGATCGCCGTCGGGCGTACGACATCCAGATAAACGCCCGGAATGCTCAGACAGCCCTCTTGATCAGTGCACTGCTCTTTACTCGTGCGAATCACTTTGGGATTCACCAAGATCAGGGGAGGAGCCGCCGCATTTTCGGGGTCAGTGTCCACAACGATTAGCTGCTTATTCACCGCCACTTGAGGCGCGGCCAACCCAATACCATCGGAGCTATACATGGTTTTGAGCATGTCATAGGCCAAATCGCGCAGCGCATTATCCACTTTGGCGACGCGCTTGGCGGGCTGGCGCAAGACGCGATCGCCCAGCGTATGGATGTCTAGCGGCGGATTCTTGAGCTTCGTTTTTTCGACCTGAATAGTAGCAGCCATAAATTCTGAAATTGAAGAATGTCGTTTTGAAAGATCTTGATAATAAAGTCGTTTGAGTCGGCTCAAGAGGCTGCCCCTAAAAGAAAAAGCCGTTGCCTTTTCCCTGCCTGTGCAACCCATAGAAAGGACTGTAGAGCCACACCAAATGGGCAAAACCGACCATCTGGCTGAGCTCGCAGCCAAGAATGATCACCCCAACTTGTCAACCCAAAGCCTCAGACTAGACCTAAATCCATCCTAGCAAGGGGATCGCCTATCGTTGTAGCCGGATTGGACAACATTGGGGCGTCGGCGATCGCTGCGGTCCGCTTGATATCAGCGACCGCCGGACGGCAAGCCGCGAGCAAGGGACGCATGTTAACCACAGCACCAATGACGGCAATGGCCGGGGCCGCAAACCCCGTCGCCTGCATCTCCGCTTCTATGGTCGCCAGGGTGGCGATCAGCTCATCTTGCTCAGGGCGCGTGCCCCAGCGAATCAGCGCTACGGGGGTTTCACAGCTCAACCCAGCCTTGGTCAGCGCCTTCACAATGTTGGGCAGGTTATGCACCCCCATATAAATGACAATGGTTTCTGAGCCTTGGGCGATCGCTCGCCAGTCTACCTCAGGGCGATATTTGCCCGCCGCCTCATGCCCAGTCACAAAGGTCACGCTAGAACTGAGGCGGCGGTGAGTCACCGGAATGCCCGCATAGGCTGGCACCGCGACGCCAGCTGTGATACCGGGCACAACTTCCACGTCAATCCCCGCTTCAATGAGGTAAGCCATTTCTTCACCGCCTCGACCAAAGACGAAGGGATCGCCGCCTTTGAGCCGCACGACAACAGCATATTGTTGAGCTAACTCATGCAGTAGCTGAGTGATTTCTGGTTGCGAGAGAGAATGATAGCCCCGGCGTTTGCCCGCAGGTAGCAGCTGGGCCTGAGGATTCACCATGCCGAGAATCGGCGGACTGACCAGCGCATCATAAACCACGACATCAGCGGCTTCTAACAAGGCCTTGCCTTTGAGGGTAAAGAGTCCCGGATCGCCTGGCCCTGCCCCAACTAAATAAACCTTGCCCAAGGGGCGATCGCTCTCACTGTGTGCATCAGCGTTTGTCACACCAGCACTCCTTCGTTTCCAACAGACTGTATGCTAGGTCGTCAAATTAGTATGACCTAACTCTCTGAAAGTATGCAGGAATACTAAGCGGTGATAGTATTTTTGGCTACCGAGTGCGCCGCACCCGGCTGCCATCGGCTCTTTGGGCTACCGAGAGCAGCGCTCAACGCGAGGTCGGCGACTACTTGACCCAAGTCAGCACTGATTCCCAGGGGACTGAGCAATCGCAAAGAAAGCTTGGGAAAAGCTTCGGCCAGTGCTTCGGTGCGACGCGTGATGACATCAGTAATGCTGCCCGGAAAGAGAAAAAACGGCGCGATCGCAATGCGTCGGTAGCCACGCTGCATTGAATTGGCGACTTGCGTTTCGAGATCAGGTGGCACCGACCAAAACGCCACATCAGTATCGAATATCGCGCCTAACTTTTGAATGGCGCGGTTACCAGCGGGGCGACGGCTGCCATGCGCTAGCAAAATGCATTGATCGGCCTCAACCCGAGCGAGGCGCTGGCTAACATAGTGCTTAAAATCGCCCGCCCCCCCCAGATAAGGTGCACAGGTGAGCTGTAGACGAGCGGGCAGCTGGGCTTCAGCAGCAGCAATTTCCTGCGGCAGATCTTCTTTGACATGAATACCCGCCAGTAAAAATAGCGGCACGATGACGACCTGCCGCATCCCTTGAGACCAAACGTTTTGGGCAAAGACAGCGATTTGCTGGGCCAGCGACACTTTATGGGCTTCTAAGGTGGCGACGCCAATAATCGGCGCATCTTGAGAGGATTCAGTGAACTGTAGAGACGATGACGCCAACGCATCCAGCGGCCATGATGCTGATGGCTGCGGCCAAGTCGAATTCAGGCTCGACTGACCGCGCAAAATTGCCGCCACGGACGGTGGCTCGGCTGCGAGGGAACGAGTGAGATACGGTCGTGTCGCTTGGGCTAGACGATTGAGACCCGCCTGGTGACGCGGATCAGAACTCCCATGAGACACTAATAAATATGCCGTACGCATTTCTTGTAACCCTGTATTCACAACTGATGCCCTGCATTCTCGCGGGTAGGTCAACACTCCTCATGCGGCGTTTGGTTGCATCGGCTAGAACAATCGACAGCCCACTCATCGTTCAGCCACCCAGCTGAATAGGGACAAAGTAGAGGATGTCTAGACAAAAACGACTCAAACGATACTGGGGCAGAGAAGGTAATCCTCTCCGCCCCAGTGGTTATTTCACATTATAAGGGGTTGTTTAGTCCGGCTGTATCAGAGAACGCTTTTGGCTAAGTTGGGGCGATCGCGCTGATCCTTCTTGCGATCACGATCGTTAGCACTCAGACCCAGCCAACGGCACTCGCTCGCGAATCCGATTCATCCTTTCACACTGATGACGTTGACGCTAACTGAGCCAGTTCCTGAGCCTGACTTTCTAACGCTTCAATGCGGGCAGCGGTATCAGGATGGGTGGCAAACAAATTGCTCAATCCCTGCTTCGCAAAGGCGTTGACGATCAGCAGTGGCTCAAAGGCAGGATTGCCAGGCATCGGCGCTGTTTGTGTACGGCCCTCCAGCTTGCGCAGGGCACTGGCCAAAGCCAGGGGATTTTTCGTCAACTGCCCGGCTCCCGCGTCGGCAGCAAATTCGCGCGTGCGAGAGATACTCATTTGAATCAAGGTAGCGGCCAAGGGCGCGACAAACACCGCTAGCAACAGACCGATGGGGTTGCTACCGCGACGCCCCTGACCATCGCGATTGCTGTAGCTGGCCCATTGCGCGAAATAGGCGAGAGAAGAGATTGCTCCGCCAATCGTGGCGGCAACTGCTTGCGTCAGCGTATCGCGATTGAGAATGTGAGACAGCTCGTGGGCCAGCACCCCTTCTAGTTCTGCCTGAGTCAGGAGGGCCATGATGCCTTCGGTAACGGCGACGGCCGCATGACTAGGATCACGCCCTGTGGCAAAAGCGTTGGCGGCCTGAGTTGGCATGACATAAACCTGAGGCATCGGCATCTCGGCCTCTTGACTCAGCTTCTCGACGCTGGCGTAGAGCTGAGGGGCGGCTGCGGGCGTGACCGGCTGCGCTTTGTAGGCTCTTAAAGCAATCTTGTCAGAGAAATACCAGGAGCCGAGGTTACTGACAGCGGCCATCCCCACCCCCACCAAAATGCCGGTGGGGCCACCAATCACGAGGTAGCCAATGCCAACTAACAGGCCCGACAACAGGGCTAATAAAGCTAGGGTTTTAAAGTGATTCATAGCGATGTTTGCCTTTGAGAACAACGAACACGGGGTTGGGACACAGAAACCTGCAGCGCTGACCTTAAAACTCCTATGCAGCGGCCAGTATAGCTTGAGGATGCGCTGACGCTTACAGTTCTGCCACCGATCGCTCAATTAGCCGCCGCGCCAGGGTTTGCACACCCGTGTGCTCGTAGTATTTCACCGACACATCGAGAAAAGCTCCCAGATAGTCCAGCTTGCTTTTCGAGCCTTCCACAAACCCTGACAGGTTATCGACCACATTGCTTTGGGTGATCCCTTTATCGCTGACGAACTTGTCCATCCAGCCCTTCGTGGATTCGAAGCTTTCGGTCATAAAGGACAACTTGCCCTTCGCATTACCGCCCGGAATCTCTTCTTTAACGCCTTTGAAGGTCGGATTGTTGTCTAAATCAGAAGGCCCCATGCCCTTAATCAGATTCAGCGCTTTGCCACTAAAGTCAGCGCCGAGGGGAATCACCCCATCAAAGGACACCAGCGCCGCCATCCGCATCAATGACTCGCCACCGTAATCGCCGAGGGCAGACAAAAAGTCGCCCAGGCTATCGCCCGGAATGCCATTGATGTGGCAGAACGCCACAACTTCAGTGACCAGCTTAACGACCAGATCAACTGTCTGGGCTTTTTCTGGTTTAGGCGAGATATTCTTCAAAAAGCCGAGAAAGGTATCCTGACCGATGCGGTTGGCCATGGCCGCTGCGCCCAGTAAGCCCGAGGCTGAGTCTACCGACTCATACATCCACAGGGCGCGCTGATAGCCCTGCGATTTATCGTTAAACAGAGCGATCGCCCGCTCGGCGATCGCCTGCACCATGGCTTCATCGGTCTCACCGGTCACCTGCTTAATTGTGTGATCAAACCCGACGAGATTTTCCCACTGTCCCGGCACAAACTTATCCAGGCTGTTGAGAGCCATGACCGTCAGCCCGCCCTTGGGCAGCTTGTCGACTTTCTCGTAAATTTTCTTGCTCACAATGCGCTCCTAACAATAATGACTACTCAACCGACTGTTACTAACCCGCTGGCTGGGGTACCAACGTCGGTACTGTCTCGGGTTCAGAGTTTGGGGGGGTAATCCGAATCGCAGGCGCAGCAGTTTTTTGAGCCTTACGGAAGGCTTTGGTATCGGCCTCCAACTGGGCTAACCCCTGCAGGTCAAATTTCTCTAGCCAAGCCGCTCGATCCGCTTCGGTAAAAGAGGCATCCCGAGAGAGCACCTTGACCTGGTAGCGATCGTTGACCAAGAGGCCTGTGGCGGTGCTGCCTTGAACAACAGAAGGAAAACCGGCAACCATCGTCGTGGCGTTTTCATACTTAGCGGCGGCAGCTGGCAAACTGATGGTGTCGTTGATGCTCAGCATGGCGACGGTTTCGCCATCGCGCTTGAGCTTGTATTCCGCAAAGCCCTGCTTCTCTTGAGAGGGCACTACAGCATAGTCACCTGCCGCTTCCGGAAAAAATTGATTGAACGTACCGCCTTTTTTCGCCGTCTTGTCTACCGCTGCCGGGGCTGTAGAGCCGGTGGTGTCGTCTTGAACTTGATCGTACTTAGAGGAAGCTGAGCTACAGGCGGTGAGCGTAATGACGAGGATGAGAACGAGGGGAACCAGGCGTTTGAGAGAACGAGCCAACTGCATGATGATGCCTTCTACTGCAAGGTTAAACAAACGTGCGGAGGGGTGAAGCCAATCGGCTGATTTCACCAGCTTTTGTATAAGTCAGCGATCGCTGACTTATACAAATTTACAGTGCTGCCTGAGGACAGCTTTTTTTGTTTCGACAAGCTTTATTCTCGTCTGCTGTGGACTGAACAAGTGTGGTTTAAGCAAATCGCTATCCAGGCTGCTCAGGCTAGGCTAGGCCAAGAGCCGATTTCAACTTCGCCAAGGTCGCTGCTTCAGCTTCGCTAACTTTGGCCCCGGTGCCAAACAAGCCGCTGCCGGCAGCGTTCGCCACCGCGTTACCACAGTCATAAACAAACTGCTTATATTCCGCAATTTCGGCTTCTGTCGCCCGCCCTTGCAGCATCTCAACAACCGCACTGACCTGAGTTACGGCCTGAGCCACGAAAGCCCCTGACTTAATATCTTCGGGTTGAACTTGAGGTTTTTGAATATCTGCCTTTCTGAGCGATTCAGGTGAAAAAGCGGCCTGAATAACCGAGTTATCAGGATATTTTTTAGCTGCTCCAGCAATTTGGCTGGTGATAGCAGCGGCTTCGATCGCAGTTGAGATAATGCCCATATCAACCATCGCGACAGCCATGCCCACGTTCATGGGAGCTGACACAATCGATTGGATTTCGGTTGGCGTATAAACACTCATAAAAACCTGTCAAAAGATATTGTTACTAACCTGCTCTCAGACTCAGACCAGCTTGAAATCATCAAGGCAATCTACCCCTAGATCCGTCTCAAATCATCGACTATTAACGTTTCAAAAATTGCGATAACGACCAGTCAATGTGACTATCTAACGCCGTAAAAAACAAAAAGCTGCTTTAGGGAACCCTCTAAGAGCGTCTTGATAATAGGACATGACGAACTCTGGCCCATCCACCATAGGACGTAAATCTTTATGGCAAATTGTCTGGGCTTTCCTCTACCTGGGAAGCAGGCTCAATGTCGCAGTGTTGCCTCGTCACCGGTATTAGATCGTCTAGCGAGCAGCACTAAGGTTGAGAGAGAACAATGCTGATCGGAACCTTGGCCACTGTCATCAAAGCGTCGCTCTTGGATGCTCAGCAGCTGACCCACCGGCAAGTTCGGACATCTAGAGCCCGAACAGCCAACAATACGGCTTGTCCCCCTGAACTTGGCTAGTTTTCTACACTGTTGCTAACCAATGACTTTGAGGATAATGAAACCGAAGCTCAGTGGATATCAGCAGCATGGAAAATTTTGCTCAGTCTTTTTACACCTGGTACAAGCAAACAATGCGTCATCCTAAATACCGATGGCTGCTGATCGGCGGAACGTTGGTGTACTTGATTTCGCCCATCGACATTGCACCAGACTTTATTCCAGTTATTGGTTGGATTGACGACGCTGCGATCGCAACATTATTAGTTGCTGAGCTTTCTCAGGTTTTCTTGGGATATTTGAATCAGCGAGGAAATCCCGTCAAGAGCGATGTTCAAGATGCCCACAATATCGACGTGAAAACAATTGATGTTGAGTCGTAGACTTCGCTAAATCACTAAACTTTCAACAAATCAAAAGGGGACGTTCAATTAGCTTGAATGTCCCCTTTCAAATAAAAGCGTAGAACAACTGTCACCAACAAAATTTCGCAGTTCCCACTCCGGCTTCACGGGACTGGGGTTGACGTGGACGTGCGGTGGTCGATGGTCTCGCGCACATGTCAGATAAATCACGCCGCCTAGCCGAAAAATCGTGACCATTTTTACCCTGATAGCCAACATTTCAGAGGGGCTGTGGGCGATCGCTCCGTTCTTGAATGCGATTAGCCGTCCGCAAAATTTGCCCCGCTAGCATCGCGGCCCCAAACCCATTGTCAATATTCACCACGCCGATACCAGTCGCACAAGAGTTCAACATCGTTAGCAGCGCCGATACACCGCCAAAGCTCGCCCCATAGCCGATGCTAGTGGGCACCGCCACAATCGGACAGTCCGAAAAGCCCGCCACGACACTGGGTAGCGCCCCTTCCATACCCGCCACCACAATCAACACATCGGCCTGATCGACCACCGCACGATGCCGCAGCAGCCGATGAATGCCCGCGACGCCCACATCCCAGAGCCGCAACACTTGGAATCCTGACAGCTCAGCCGTTACTGCTGCCTCTTCGGCCACGGGCAAATCTGCTGTGCCCGCCGTCAAAACACCAATCAGACCAGCATGTTGGGGGCGCAAGTTCATCGGCACCAAGGCACAAATGCGGGCGGGGTCAAAATACATCGCCGCCGGCAAAGCCGCGCGAATCTGCTGAGCGACTTCCGGCTCAATGCGGGTGGCCATGACGACAGGGGTGCGATCGCGCATGGCCTGCATAATGCTCACGATCTGTTCGACCGTTTTGCCTGGCCCCCAAATCACTTCGGGAAAGCCGGTGCGTAGCGAGCGGTGATGGTCAACTTTGGCAAAGTCTTCGACCGGCTCATATTCCAAATACTTCAGCTGCTCAAACGCCGATTTGGGACTGACCTGTCCCTGGGCGATCGCCTCTAACAGCTGCCGCAAAGCCTCTGGCTGTGTCACTCAACGTCCTTAATTGCAACGTTTCTAGGCTACCGTGGCGGAGTTCGGAATGTGGCATGCAGCGTTCTGAAAACAGAGCTCTGAAAACAGATTTTTGAATGCGGACTGGCATCCGGGCAAGACAAACGTGGCTGAATTTGCGGCTGTTCCCCAGAGACTCCCCAGCGTAGAACCGCGACTCAGGGGCTGGGCTCTTAAACTAAGTCGGCTTCTGCCTCTAAAGATTCCAGTGCGGGTTCCGGGGGGTATTTGGCGGGCGCGTTATCAGGCAAATCGGGACTGATCGTTTCTGAGGGTAGGTCGTTCAGCAAATCGTCAGGCAAATTGGGATCTGGTAAGTCCAGCCGAGGAGCATCCTCGGTCAGATCGTCCACTGCCAAGCCTGAGGGTGAGATGGTTGCCTCCGGGACAGCTTCTACAGAGGCACTCGATTCAGCAGATATTTCGTCGTCTGGTAACGCTGTCGGCTCAGATTCGTCTATCGAATCAGTCTCATCGATCAGAGTTTCCCGCTCACCCAAACTGGAGGAGTCTGCTGCTGGGCCAGGCTCATCCGGTTCGATGGGGCGGTCGGCCTCGTCGAGATCGGCAAATGGTGCGGCTTCAAGGGCGTCATCGCGATCGCTCAGCGGGGCCGGGGCAGTTAATGCTTCATCCGCCTCATCGGCGTCTCCGGCCTCTATCGTCGGCGCCAGATCGTCTTCTCGTGCGGACTCTTCAGCCGACGGGGCGATCACCTCGCTGGGGGCCGACTCGGGCGCTGTCGGTGGGGCGGCGCTGTCTGGCAGCGCGACTGGATCAATCGGCTCAGGCTCAGGGGCATTATCAGACTCTGGCGCTGATAGCGCTTCCGGCTGCGGCTCAGGGCGTTCTTTAACCATGGGCGTTGGGGGCACATAGTTAGGGTCAACCAGCACTTTGGCTTGTGCCAAAGGAATCTCGCCCCGAATCAGCTGTGATAAGGCGTCTTCACCGCCGGAGTGGTAGTCGATCACGCGGATACCCGTGTTCAGCGCGTTGTCGATCAGACTGCCGTTTTCATCAATCAGCTCCAGCTTGACCCAGTTTTTGCCAGGGTTGAAGCCCCTTAAATAGATCGGCTGCCAGCGATCGAACACAAAAGATTCGCCGTTGACCGTACACCGAAGGCGCCAATCACTCATCGATTCGTCGGCTTCAGCGACCCAATGCAGCGGCGCATTGGTGAGGTAAAAGTCCAGCATGATCGGCTCTGCCCCATAGCTCCCTTGGGGCTGGCCATAGGTCAGCAAAGCCTGGCTGTCATCTGGGCTGTTTTGGGGAGAAGCGGCAAACACGTCAAAGGTCACCTGATCGTAAGCCCCCTCGTTTTTAAAGCTTTCGTTCCAGGGGCGAACGGCGAATGCCCGCAGAGTATGGGTGCCTGGGGCTAAATCAGCCAAGGTCAGCGAACTCTCGGCGTCATAAATCGCCTGGTAAGGCTGATCATCAAGGAATAAATGCAGGTGAGGCCCCAACCCCAAATCTTGATCTATATATATTGGTAAATCTCTTACCTGCAGCTCAACTGCCACAGTGGTCTCTTGCAGCGTGTCACCGTTACGAGGTGAAGTAATGCGAACTTGCGGCTCATAAACGTCGAGGTAGGGCTTGAGCTGCTGAATACTCTCTGGTGGAGAGACTTCAGCGATAGCTCCCACGAGAGGATTGGTGGCCTGAATGGTCTCGCCATCATCCAAAAGCACGATGGGCACGTCGCGATCGCCCCCGCAGCTCGCCAGTCCCAGGGCTAAGACTATCAGCCATAGCGCGATTGCCCGTCGCAAGCTCGACACCATTCCCACACTCCCGTTTCTGTTGTTCCGTTCAGATTTTCCCTCACTGCGGAACCGGGCGAAAGCCCGATTACCCACATCGCCAAATCACCTAAACGGTTGCAACGTAAATTAAATTTTTCAATCACTGCAATAAGCAGAAGATTACAGACATTTACCAAAAGCCGAAAAACCCAGAAATTCGACGCCAGAAAGCCAATTAAATACATCAAAGTTCACATTCTTTAACAAAATGATGCACGAATGGCCTCAACACCAGAGAAAAGCTAAGGAAGTTGATTGAGAATTATTAATAATGTGCTTTTTGTACAGCTTTCTGATTGCCATTGGCGGCTGAAAGTCAAGCGGGGTGGTTATTTCCCTAGGTTGAAATATTGTTAACCTCTCGCCAGAGAAGGAAATATAGGCGTCTATAATGCTCAACAGCAACTGTAATTCGATGCCCCAGGAAATCTAAGGTTTCTTAACCTTTAGTTGGCCGGTTCGGCGATCGGTGTACAGTACCAACTTGCAAATGCTCGTTTGTCTAGAGAGAGGAGAGTCTCCATGACAACTACCCCACGCGAGCGGGAGGCAAGCGTAAAGGTGACTGTTGATAAAGATCCAGTTCCTACTTCTTTCGAGAAGTGGGCCAAACCGGGTCACTTTGACCGCACCCTTGCGCGAGGTCCCAAAACCACAACTTGGATTTGGAACCTCCATGCTGACGCTCACGATTTTGATAGTCATACCAGTGACTTAGAAGATATTTCGCGCAAAATCTTTAGTGCACATTTCGGCCATTTGGCTGTTGTGTTCATCTGGCTTAGCGGCATGTATTTTCACGGCGCTAAGTTTTCTAATTACGAAACCTGGATGGCCGATCCTCTGGCCATCAAGCCCAGTGCTCAGGTCGTTTGGCCCATTTTTGGCCAAGAGATCCTGAATGCTGACGTCGGCGGCGGTTTCCAGGGTATTCAAATTACCTCTGGTTTCTTCCAGCTGTGGCGAGCTTCCGGCATTACCAACAGCTACCAGCTTTACTGCACCGCGATCGGCGGTCTCGTGATGGCGGGTTTGATGCTGTTTGCTGGCTGGTTCCACTACCACAAGCGGGCGCCGAAGCTCGAGTGGTTCCAAAATGTGGAATCCATGATGAACCACCACCTAGCAGGTCTGCTGGGTTTGGGTTGTTTGGGCTGGGCCGGACACCAAATTCACGTGTCGTTGCCGATTAACGCGCTGCTCGATGCTGGCGTCGCCCCGCAGGATATTCCCCTGCCCCATGAGTTCATCTTGGATAAGAGCCTGATGGCTGAGCTGTACCCCAGCTTTTCCCAGGGCTTGACCCCGTTCTTCACCCTGAACTGGTCTGCTTATTCTGATTTCCTAACCTTCAAAGGTGGTTTGAATCCGGTGACTGGCGGCCTTTGGTTGTCTGACACGGCACATCATCACCTCGCTCTGGCTGTCCTCTTTATCGTTGCGGGCCACATGTATCGCACCAACTGGGGCATCGGTCACAGCATGAAGGAGATCCTGGAAGGTCATAAAGGCGATCCCCTCTTGTTTGGTGGCAAAGGTCACGACGGTTTATACGAAAACCTCACGACTTCTTGGCATGCACAGCTCGCTGTGAACCTAGCAATCTTGGGCTCGTTGACCATCATCGTGGCGCATCACATGTATGCGATGCCTCCCTATCCGTACATTGCGACGGATTACCCCACACAGCTGTCCCTCTTTACCCACCACATGTGGATTGGCGGCTTCATTATTGTGGGTGCTGGGGCACACGCCGCCATCTTTATGGTGCGTGACTACGATCCCGAGGTGAACTTTGACAACGCGCTGGATCGGATGCTCCGCTCTCGCGATGCCATCATCTCCCACTTGAACTGGGTCTGTATTTTCCTCGGCTTCCACAGCTTTGGTTTGTACATTCACAACGACACCATGCGAGCCTTAGGACGTCCTCAAGACATGTTCTCTGACTCGGCGATTCAGCTTCAGCCGATCTTTGCCCAATGGGTGCAAGGGTTGCATACGGCGGCAGTCGGTTCGACCGCGCCGAATGTGATGGCGAGCGTGAGCCCCGCCTTTGGTGGTGATGTCGTAGCAGTGGGTGGCAAAGTCGCCATGATGCCCATCACATTGGGTACAGCTGACTTTATGGTTCACCACATTCACGCGTTCACTATTCACGTGACGGCGTTGATTCTCTTGAAAGGTGTGCTGTACGCCCGCAGCTCGCGTCTGGTTCCTGACAAAGGCGAACTGGGTTTCCGCTTCCCTTGCGACGGCCCTGGTCGTGGCGGCACCTGCCAGGTGTCTGGTTGGGATCACGTGTTCCTCGGTCTGTTCTGGATGTACAACTCGTTGTCCATCGTGATTTTCCACTTCAGTTGGAAGATGCAGTCAGATGTATGGGGCACGGTTTCTGATAACGGAACGGTTTCTCACATTACCGCTGGCAACTTTGCCAACAGCGCGATTACCATCAATGGTTGGTTGCGTGACTTCCTGTGGGCGCAAGCTTCTCAGGTCATTGGTTCCTATGGTTCGGCACTCTCGGCTTACGGTTTGCTGTTCTTAGGGGCTCACTTTGTTTGGGCGTTCAGCCTCATGTTCTTGTTTAGTGGCCGCGGCTACTGGCAAGAGTTGATTGAGTCGATTGTCTGGGCTCACAGCAAGCTGAAAGTTGCTCCGGCAATTCAGCCTCGTGCCCTGAGCATTACTCAAGGCCGGGCAGTTGGGGTAGCTCACTACCTCCTCGGGGGAATCGTCACCACATGGGCGTTCTTCCTGGCTCGAATTATTGCCGTTGGATAGAGCACGGAGGACTCACTAACCAGCTATGGCGACTAAATTCCCAAAATTTAGCCAAGCGCTAGCCCAAGATCCGACGACTCGTCGAATCTGGTACGGGATTGCTACGGCTCACGATTTTGAAAGCCACGATGGTATGACGGAGGAAAATCTTTATCAGAAGATTTTTGCTTCTCACTTTGGCCACCTGGCGATCATCTTTTTGTGGACCTCGGGCAACCTGTTTCACGTTGCTTGGCAAGGTAACTTCGAACAGTGGATCAAAGATCCGCTCAATATCCGCCCAATCGCCCACGCGATTTGGGACCCTCACTTTGGCCAGCCCGCAGTGGATGCGTTCACTCAGGCTGGTGCTTCTAGCCCCGTTAACATTGCTTATTCCGGGGTGTATCACTGGTGGTACACCATCGGCATGCGTACGAATACTGACCTGTACACCGGGGCTGTGTTCTTGCTGATTTTGTCGGCAGTCTTCTTGTTCGCAGGTTGGTTGCACCTTCAGCCTAAGTTCCGTCCCAGCTTGTCCTGGTTTAAGAATGCTGAATCGCGCCTGAACCACCACTTGGCGGCTCTCTTTGGCGTCAGCTCCTTGGCTTGGACTGGTCACTTGGTGCACGTGGCGATTCCCGAATCTCGGGGTCAGCATGTCGGCTGGGGTAATTTCCTGTCGACGCCGCCTCACCCGGCCGGTTTAATGCCTTTCTTTACTGGCAACTGGGGGGTATATGCCCAGAGTCCTGACACTGCCAGCCATATCTTTGGCACAGCGGAAGGGTCTGGCACGGCCATTCTGACCTTCTTGGGCGGTTTCCATCCGCAGACAGAGTCACTCTGGCTGACGGATATGGCTCACCACCACCTGGCGATCGCGGTGATCTTCATCGTGGCTGGCCATATGTACCGCACCAACTTTGGTATCGGTCACAGCATTAAGGAAATCCTGAATGCTCACACGCCACCGTCGGGTACCCCCGGCGACTTGGGTGAGGGCCACAAGGGTCTATATGACACGCTGAACAACTCCCTCCACTTCCAGTTGGCTTTGGCCCTGGCTAGTTTGGGGGTCGTGACCTCTCTGGTAGCGCAGCACATGTATGCCCTACCGCCCTATGCCTTTATCGCTCGGGATTACACCACTCAGGCAGCGCTTTACACTCACCACCAGTACATTGCTGGCTTCATCATGGTGGGGGCGTTTGCTCACGGGAGTATCTTCCTGATTCGGGACTACGATCCCGCTGCCAATAAGAACAACGTTCTTGACCGCGTTCTTCAGCATAAGGAAGCGATTATCTCGCACCTGAGCTGGGTTTCCCTATTCTTGGGCTTCCACACGTTGGGGCTGTACGTTCACAACGATGTCGTGGTGGCATTTGGCACCCCTGAGAAGCAGATTCTGGTTGAGCCGGTCTTTGCTCAATGGGTACAGGCCGCTTCTGGCAAGATGCTTTACGGCTTCGATAGCTTGCTGTCGAACCCTGACAGCATTGCGTTTACGGCTTGGCCGAATCAAGGCAATGTTTGGCTACCGGGTTGGATGGATGCCATCAACAGTGGCTCTAACTCATTGTTCTTGACCATTGGCCCTGGCGACTTCCTCGTTCACCATGCGATCGCATTAGGCCTGCACACCACCACTCTGATCTTGGTCAAGGGTGCTTTGGATGCTCGCGGTTCTAAGCTGATGCCCGACAAAAAGGACTTCGGCTATAGCTTCCCTTGCGATGGCCCAGGTCGTGGCGGTACTTGTGACATCTCTGCTTGGGATGCCTTTTACCTCGCCATGTTCTGGATGTTGAACACTATCGGCTGGACAACGTTCTACTGGCACTGGAAGCATTTGAGCATCTGGTCCGGTAATGTGGCTCAGTTCAACGAGAACTCGAACTATCTAATGGGTTGGCTCCGGGATTACCTGTGGCTTAACTCTTCTCAGCTGATTAACGGCTACAACCCCTACGGCATGAACAACCTAGCGGTTTGGGCTTGGATGTTCCTCTTTGGACACCTGGTCTGGGCAACTGGATTTATGTTCTTGATCTCTTGGCGGGGTTATTGGCAAGAGCTGATCGAGACCATCGTTTGGGCGCACGAGCGCACTCCCCTGGCAAACCTGGTTCGCTGGAAGGATAAGCCCGTTGCTCTCTCTATCGTTCAGGCTCGTGTCGTCGGTCTCGCTCACTTTACGGTGGGATACATTCTGACCTACGCGGCCTTCCTGATAGCCTCGACCTCAAGCCGATTCGGTTAGCGAGTCTAGCCGTTAGGTGAATAACTCAAAGCTCCTCGGTGCCTCGCGCTGGGGAGTTTTGTTTTACATGTTTTAGTTGTGCTTAAGCTTACGAAGCAGACAACGACTCAATGCAAGAGATCTCACAAACAGAGGCCCTAAATCATATTTTGGAAGTTAGTGATACAACTGCTGCTGACCTAGTGGGGATGATTGGCTCTGGTGTTGTCGTCTCAGAAATTCTTGAGGGCAAAAGGCTATTAGTAAGGAACAAACGAAAATTCTTGGGGCTCGCTTCAAAGTGTCACCCACTCTATTTGTCGAGTAGGCTACCTCCAAGTTTATTGATATGTTTGAACTAAGCGTTGACAGTCGTTTCTGACATGGAAGAACTTAATTGGGCAAAATTTTTAAACGAATTCAATTCGGTACTCACTGAGATATACAAACTTGAACAACTTGAGCAAGGTGAAGATGTTCTTGACATTAGTTACATTCAGCCAGGGGCAACCGCAGATGAGATTACAGCCGCAGAAGTCCGATTAGGAATCCAGTTGCCGCCTTCGTATAAAGCTTTTCTGCGAGTCAGTAATGGGTGTGGGTGGCCATCGGATGCCGCCCAGGTTGGTAGGCTACTGTCAACCGACAAAATTGAGTGGCTAAGCTCATATGACCCCGAATGGATCGAGATATACGGAGGCGATAATATCTCTCATGAGGAGCATTTGGATAATCAAGACCAAGGCATGTCGCGGTTTAACGGTAGATATTTGGAACAATGCTTGACGATCAGTGGACACGGCGATGCCTGCATTGGCTTACTATGCCCTGAAGTTATGACCCCAGAGGGAGAATGGGAGTTCTGGCGACTAGGGAGCTGGTGTGGAGCTGACCGATGGCCCAGTTTTCAAGATTGGATGACTCGCAACTATCAGAGGTACTATCGCGAAGCATATGCTTAGAAGGATAGAGTAGTCTGGCGATGCTGCGATCGCCCTCAATGGCAAATGCGATCGCCTCTGTTCGTGAATCCCAAGGTTGATATTGGCGAAATTTGAGGAATGTTAGGCGATCTCTGGTGATGAAGAAAACGATCACTCTCAGAGCCAGTTGAACTTATGAAATAAATCTCACCTAGACGAGGCTTATTGCGAATTCTAATTGGGCTCGCTGTAGGTTTGGAGCAGCCAACGGCCGATCTCGCTGGTGTCTTCAGTAATACTTCGCCGCAAAGCTTGGTTGACTAGCGCCAAACTTAACTCTGGTAAGACTTGAGAAACTAGGATTCGACCACTGCGTCCATCAGCAATGGCAAATGCGATCGCCTCTTTTTCCTGAGTATTAATGACCCAATATTCCTCAACCCCAAATTGTTCGTAAAGCAAACGTTTGCTGCCTAAATCATCGCTAAAGGAGGTCGCCCCGACTTCAACCACCAGGGTTGGCGCGCCCGATTGATCGACATCAATGGGCGCATTGTCGCGAGGCAATTCAGGTAGGTTGGCTCCAATGTAATAGGCTAAATCGGGCTGACATTCACGCACGCCCGTTTTACGGAAACTCGTATTAATCAGTTCTTTAAGGGGCAAGCTTTTTACCAAACCGTACAAAGTGACCACGGTAGAAATGAGAGAATTATCTTGCCCATGAGCAGATCCCAGTGGTGCCATTTCAATCCTCATCTGCCCGTCATCATAGTAAGCCTGCCCATTTTGGTAAGTCTCGCTATAGGCCGTGGCGACAAACTGCGACCAATTAGCCTGCATCCAGGTGTCGGTTTGAAGGGTTTGCATCGTGGTAAGTTCAGCCATCATGCTTGACCATATGCGCTTGTCACAAATCTATTAGCTTGATCTTACTCAGCTAGGACTGATCGTTATCTTGATTTACTGCATGCGATCGATGGTGCGATATTGAATGGCTTCGGCAATGTGTTGGGCCTGCAGGGTATCGGCATTATCCAGATCGGCAATTGTGCGACCCACTTTGAGGATGCGATCGGTGGCCCGCGCCGACAGCCCCAGCTTACGGACAGCGTTTTCCATCAGGGCTTGAGTGGTGTCGTCGAGGGGGCACCAATGGCGCAGATGGCGACTTTGCATATCAGCGTTGCACTGCAGTGAGGTTTCAGACTGGAAGCGAGCATGGGCGCGATCGCGCGCCGCCTCCACCCGAATTCGCACTTTTTCTGACGGCTCGCCCTCCACAACGCGGGTCATCTCTTCGGGCTTGAGTCGACCCACCACCACCTGCAAATCAATCCGATCCATCAGCGGCCCCGACAACCTGGCCCAATACTGCTCTCGACTGCGAGGGCTACAGGTACAAGGCTGTACCGAATCACCATAGTAGCCACAAGGGCAAGGATTAGTACTGGCGACCAACGTAAACTGGGCTGGAAACTCTACAGACTGGCGCGTGCGCGTAATCGTCACGTAACCATCTTCCAGCGGTTGGCGCAAAAATTCCAGCACATCCCGTTTGAACTCAGTCATTTCATCTAAAAACAACACCCCCCGGTGGGCCAGCGAGATCTCTCCCGGCTTCGGAAAACTGCCCCCGCCGACCAGCGACGGGCCCGAGGCTGAGTGATGGGGGCTGCGAAAAGGGCGGCTCGTCACCAGACTGCCTTTTTCTTTCAGCAACCCGGCCACCGAGTGAATCTGGGTCACTTCTAGGGCTTCTTCAAAGGATAACGGCGGTAGAATGCTGGGCAAACGACGGGCCAGCATCGTTTTCCCGCTGCCGGGCGGCCCAATAAAAATACAGTTGTGGCCGCCGGCAGCCGCAATTTCTAACGCGCGGCGGGCCTGGGCCTGACCTTTGACATCGCGCAAATCCATCGAGTTGGCGTTGGCCTTCGCCAATTCTGCTTGGCCATTGAGCTGGTAGGGCAGATGCTGAGCAGGATGGTTGAGAAAATCAACAATGTCGGACAATCGCTTGAAACCATAGACCGCTAGCCCCGGCACGACCGCTGCCTCACGGGCATTATCAGCGGGTACCACCAGGCCCTTGAGACCAAGTGATTTAGCTGCCGCCGCGATCGCCAACACGCCCGCCACTGGCCGCAAAGTGCCATCTAATGACAATTCACCCATGAACAAAAAGTCATCGAGTAAATCAGGCTTGATTTGCTCCGTGGCCGCCAATACGCCCATACTGATGGGCAAATCAAAGCTAGGGCCTTCCTTGCGCAGATCCGCTGGGGTGAGATTGATGACGATCTTGCGCATCGGGAAGGGAAAACCAGAGTTTTTGAGCGCAGCGCGAGTCCGCTCCCGTGACTCTTGCACGGCAGCATCAGGCAAGCCGACGACCACCATCGTAGGCAAGCCGCCCGATAAATCGACTTCAACACCCACCTTAATGGCATCAATGCCGACGATCGCCGCACTCCAGATTCTCGATAGCATGACACCCTTTAGATTGACCAAGACTGCCTTTAGAGTGCCCTTAAGCCGACCGATATTTGGCCCTGGGCGAGTCATCTTAGCTGACAACAGACTGAATCACTAAGCGTGATCAAGGATGAAAGCGGTGCAAATTAGCAGTTCGCAGACGAAGTTAGAGCTGCAGCTAACAAATGAAAACTGAAACTCTATGAACTAGAGAACACCGATTTAATTGAACTGGGGTGCCAGGATTCGAACCTGGGAATGGCGGGACCAAAACCCGCTGCCTTACCGCTTGGCGACACCCCATCATTCAGGCTTAAATAGCCTAGCAGTTTTTATCCCCTCTATGTCAACCGTTTTTGCTGTGCAGCGCCAAGAATTTGAGATTTTGCCGACCGATAGCAGTCCTCACTAAGTTTCAGACCGGTGATGGGCCTACACCCTGCGATGACGCCCCCTAACCTTGATTGACTAGATGATGATGCACGGTACCTGTGTTGCCAGCCTGGCTGAGCTGACGGCCCAACAGTCAGACCAATTCACTGCATGACCGAATCTTTTGCGCAGGCGTTTTGGCTCGGGCCGACCGCTGTTGAGAGGTGCTGGCGAATGATGTTGGCCAAAGCCTCTGGCTGCTCAACCATAGCCATGTGACCACATTCGGGCAATACGGCGACATTGCCTTCGGAACTATCAAACAACGGGTGAAAGCTCGCCAAATGTTGAACGTATTTTGTCTCCATGACTGGGTCTTGCGCCCCAGCAACAAAATAAGCGGGTTGCTCTAAGCTCGCAACCACCTGCGGCAAGCGATGCACCTCTGCCTCCGTAGTCGATTCCAACAAGACGCCCTGAGCGGCGGCAGCATCAGCGGCGAGCAGATCAGTCAGCCGCTGCTCACCCCAATGCAAAGCTAAAGGCTTATGCACCATCATGCTGGCAAAGGCTCGGTTTATCAAAGGCACGGCCTTGAGCCAGGGCGGTCGCCAGCGAACGACTTGCTGCCCCGCTTGGCGAAAGCGAGCAAACTCATCGGGTAGATACATACCCCCGCCAGCATTGACACAAACAACGCCCTGAACCCGCTGAGGAAACAACTTGGCGGCCCATAACGCGACGCTGCCGCCAAGGGAATGGCCCACTAGCCAGACCGAATTGAGGTCTAAGGCCGCTAACAACGCGCCCAGGTCTTGGGCATAGGCTTCGAGGCTAAAGGGGGTGGGGTCATTGCTCAAATGGGTTGCGGTGACCGGAGATCGCCCTGCTAGCCCCTGACTCGATTCGCCAAACCCTCTGAGGTCATAGCTCAAACATTGAAAATCAGGATTGAGGCGATCGATCACGGGTTGCCAATACCCTTGACTTAGCAGCCAGCCATGCACAAAGACCACCGTTGTTTCTGACTGTTGCGTCTCTGGCGTCAAGCGATAGGCATGAGGAACGCCCAACACATCAAAATAAGACATACTCCCATCATATATTGCGGTAGCCGCCATTTTGTCTGCCCGGCAATTCCCACGTTAAGCACTTTTGCTGAGCAACCGATAGCGAATACCCTCGGCAATCTTGTGACCGAGGTATTCCGGAATCAAACTTTCGTTCGGGCCTAACAGGTAAAGAATTAACCGAGTACGCCCGCGCCACACTAATAAATTGGCGTTGACGACCAGCAAATCTTCTTGCCAAATGGCGTACATCACCTTGTAAAACAATCCCGGCTGGTTATCGGCTTCAATCAGCAATGCGGGTAAATGGAAGACAGGATCGACGTAAAACTCCGTTTCGACCTGCTCTAGCCCAGCATCCAAATTGAATTCCACCGTGAGCATTTCTTCCACTTCGAAATGCCCCGCTAGGGCCTCTCGAATGGCGCGACAGACATTATCGGCAGTTTTGGGGGGCAACGCCTTGCCCCCTCGCGACACCACTAGTTTGATAAAAACCAGCATGGGGGGATAAATCTGGCCATACAGGCTGAGATTATGAATGGTGAGCCCATAGGCTGCTAACACCCCAAAAATATCGCTGAGCAAAAAGGACTGGTTGCGATAAGCAAAATGCAACGCACTACGATTGCCTTCGGGCTTCAGCTCAATCACAGCTTTACGAGTTTTGTAGAGCTGATATGCCAAGCGCAAGTTTTGCAGCTGAATCTCACTGCTGACAAACTGCTCATAGAATTGTGGAAAAGCGCGATTAAATCGCTTGAGCAGCTCTACCGTAGAGGGTTTTAGACCAGCAGCCATAACCGGGGAAACACTAGATAGCTTGAGTAAATCTGCGCAGGTGCCGGGCACTGCGGCGTCCTTATCCTAAATGCCGCTCGTTCTAAAAGAAAAACTCGCGGCTCTGACGCCTAAAGCTCTGAACGGTCAACCAGAGTCAGAACAGTTCTAGCGAAGGATACTTCAACCCTGAACAGTTCTGATACGAGCATCCGACTCGGCCATGGCCCAAGAGCCGTCAAAATACCTTCATAATATTATCGCTGCGGGTGGATGCTAGGTTGACGCTAACATCAGCACTTCAGTCAGGATGCCCTCAGGCTGAAGTAAATTTGGCAGCGTGGCAAAACCATTCTTGTTTTTTCTTTGTCCACAAAAGACAAACCTGAGCAGATATATTAGTCTAATAGACGCTACTGTACTTCCACTATCTATCATCCAAACCTGTATGGGTTTCTGGAAAAGCTTATTTAACGGTGCTGAGGCCGACCTCCCCCCTCGGGAACAAGCGTCATCAGCCAACACGCTGACCGAGGTCTCCAATCAAGACCGCGGCGCCCAAATCACGTTTAGCACTGACCGAGACATCGACCTCTACGAATTAGAGGAGCTGTGTGATGCTGTGGGTTGGGCTCGAAGACCGATTCGCAAAGTGCGCAAGGCGATTCAGCATAGCTTCTTAGTCGTGACGATGTGGGAACAGCAAGGCAGTCGTCGTCGCCTGGTTGGGTTTTCGCGCGCGACGTCTGATCACGCCTTCAATGCCACCATCTGGGATGTCGTGATCCACCCTGACTATCAGGGCAAGGGCTTGGGCAAAACGCTGATGAAACAGCTCATCAAAAAGCTCCGCAGCGAAGATATCAGCAACGTTACGTTGTTCGCCGATCCACATGTGGTGGATTTTTACCGCAATCTAGGATTCATGCCCGATCCAGAAGGGATCAAAGGCATGTTTTGGTATCCCGATTAGTCTAATTGGCGGTCTCACTCCAACGGTCAGAGGCGGCTCCATAGCCTGCAATATGGACCGATGGGGCCGCTCAACTGATGGTGCTCAAGCCCCACAAAGACTCGATTGTCAGTGCGAAGTGAAGCTCGATCTCTGATGCAGCAAGCACTTTCAGCAGTAGTCACCCAGTTAGGGATGCGTGATGACGCTACGCATCGACTGCGGTCACGGTGGCTCCTGTCGTATCGATCGCGAGGGGGCAAGCATCTACCACGTCAATGCCCTGCTGCTGCCAAGTAATGGTCATCGCCTGGGCGATCGCCGCCGCCTGAGCCGGACTGCCCAAGGCTAACAGGGTCGGGCCAGCACCGCTGATGGTGACTCCATAAGCCCCGGCCTGACGAGCCGCTTGGCTCACGGCCTCATAGCCCGGTATCAAGGTTTTGCGATAGGGCTCATGAATGCGATCGCCCAGGGCCGTGGCGAGCCAATCGCCATTGCCAGTGGCTAACGCTTGCATCAGCAACCCCAGATGCCCCAGCGTGTAGACAGCATCCGCACGGGAATAGTGCTGGGGCAAAACCTGCCGTGCTTTCGCGGTTGAAATCTCAAAGGCGGGGATTGCCACGATAGGAATGATGGCAGCCTGCCAGGGCACTTCACAAATCATGCCATCGCCGGCCTCATTGGCCGTGGCCAGCCGGCACCCCCCCAATAGGGCGGGCACCACATTGTCAGGGTGGCCCTCGATCGCGGTGGCTAGCTGCGCCAGTTCAGCGGGACTTAAGACCTGGTCAGCCAAGGCGTTGGCACCTAAAATACCGCCCACAATCGCCGTCGATGAGCTGCCTAAGCCCCGAGCCAGCGGCAGGCCCAGCTTAATCTGCAATCGCACGGGCGGCACCGGCTGTTGGATGTGGGCGAAAAACTGACTAAAAGCGACATAGGCGAGATTTGAGGCATCCGTAGCGACGCGCTCGTGCTCGGCACCGGTCACAGTGATTTGCAGGGGTTCAGCCCCAGTTAGCGGCGTGAACGTAAACCGGTTGTAGCGGGTCAGGGCAGCGCCCAAACAGTCAAACCCCGGCCCAATGTTTGCCGTGGTCGCTGGTACCGAGACTACATATGAATTGGCCATGGCGCGCTTTTCCTTCCACAATGCCGACAACTCCCCATTTCGCGAATCGCATATTACCATTCATTTAAGGACGTCCAACGATTGTTTGGCATCGCCTCTTGGCCCTGACGCCGGTTTTGCTCATTGTCAGCAGCTGTCATTCTCAAATACCCCACCCGGATCTCTGATGAAAACACCCGTTCTCTCCATTGGCGCCATCGGATTAACCGCTCTAGGCATGGCTCTGCTGACACCGGGTGCGATCGCTGGTTCCCTTTCAGAGCCAACCGCCTCAATGACAGACGTGCCCCTGCCAACGCTTACGGTTCCGGTCAGCACTAGTCTGGAGATGGCGGCGCCCCAACAGGCTCAGGTCTTGCCTGACGGTGGCTTTGCCGATGTCGCCCCCACCCACTGGGCCTACAGCGCTGTCAATACTCTGATCAATAACTATGGCTGCCTGGAAGGGTATCCCGATGGCACCTTTCGCGGTGATGAATTAGTTACCCGCTACGAGTTTGCCGCTGAGATGCTTGTCTGTCTGGACAACAGTGTGCTGTTTACTCAGCCGTATCCCTCTGAGAGTATCGAACAACTACTAGAGGAGCAAGAAGCGCTGAATTCGGAACTGGGCACCCTCTCAGATGCGGTCGAAGACAGCGAATCCAAAATTTTAGTGGATTAACGTCGGCGAAAGGCACTCTTCATCCCCGACTTGGGCGGATATGGTGGATGGCTGGCCACGTAGGTGGCGTAGGCGATCAAACTCAAAAACAGCAGTCCCAGCAGTCCCGCGAGCGGATTTCCCCCTAGGCCAGTGACCCAGGCTGGAACGTCATCCGTTGCGACAATCCAGTCATTCACGTCAAATTGATAGTAGGCAAACACGAGGCCACCGTGCAGTCCTGTTGCTAGGCCCAGAGTGGTGGTCCAGCGGGACTGGTGTATGAGCCTCGTCGGGACGCGCCGCGCCCAGACCAGCGCGGCGCCCAATAAGCAAAGTCCGACAAATTGCGGCCAGGTTTTGATGATTTCTGCCAGGGGGCGCAGATAATGGGCGATCGCAAAGATGCCCGCGTTAACCCAGAGGGCGACTGGTGCAGCGTAGTCTTGTTCCAACTCAAACAACAGCCAACCTCGGAAGATTAGTTCCTCTGCCAGTCCTACCCCAATCCCCACCAGCAACCCTTCTAACAGATTGCGGATGAGTGGAGTGTCGCTGGAATTAACCCACTGCCCCCAACCCAGAAACATCTGACAGCTGTAGAGCAACATCACGCCCACAGCCCCGGCCCCAAAAGCCGTTAGCCAGCCCCGCCACCAAGCCCATCCACCGTGCACCCCCAGCACCGCCCAGGGTGTTGAGCAGCGGTGGACTCGCCGTAGCCACAGGGGCAGACAACTGGCAAACACGGCACAGAGTAGGAGCGGTGCCCAAATGACCGATCGCCCATTGGTGGCCGCATATTCGTGCTGATAGAGGGGCACCACGACGGGCGATGACACCAACACGACGGCCAATACGTAGGTAATCGCCCTGACGAGGGCAGGACGATGCCGCAGCCAATCCCACAGCCTGCTCAACGTGGGGGGTTACTCCTCAGGTTCAATCGAGCTGGTGAGGCCTTGGCCTTTAAGCCCTTCACAATAAAACTCAGCATGTTCGAGGGCACAAATAATCACGACAGCCACGCCCGCCACATGGGCTTGCATCATGATATTGACAGCTTGCGGCATCGATAGGCTAGGGACGACTTTCATTAAAGATTCAACGACGTGTTCCATCGAATTAAAGTCGTCGTTGTGCAGCAACACGCGATAGCGCGGGGCTGGTTTTCGAACTGTGGATGTTGAGCGACTTTCGATCGTTTCGACAGCCACCATAGGCGCCTCAAATCACAAACTAAACGACTCAGACTGATGGATAACTGCTTTGGCTTGAGCGATCGCCCAGCGCCCCCGAGTGTACAGACTTACTGCAGAACTTTGAGACTGGTAGACTGGCCTTAACACCGTCACTCTGTGATGTCCTCTGCAGTTACCAACAAGCTTCTTAAAGCTTAATGGAGATTCTCAAAGGTGACAAAGATAGCGCCAGCAACCCAGACAGTTTTGGCAGCGCTAGCGACTGATTACACCATATCTTGTTGGAATTACAAAATTTTCGCCTTTTGTGGCCCTAGTGAGGGCGGCGATCGCAAATCGAGCTAGGCTGAAGTGAAGCCAATTGCTGAAAACTCCAGAGTCACCGAATCATGGGCGCTGTTGCTTATCAAGTTGTCTATATTCAGTGCGGGAATGCCCGCCTTTATGGAGAGCTGGTTCAACATATTACAGAGCGCCACAACTGTTGGTTACGTCCCCTGTCTTTGCTGTTTTCCCAACCGCTCAACGGCCAGCCAGAATTTTTAGACCTGCGCGATGGCCCTGACATTATTTGCTCTGATGAGTTGATTCGTCCGGTCATGGATTTAGATTGGCTGGTGATTTTAGAGCAGCTGACGGCCAGTAAGACTGGTTGTGACTATCCTCAGGCCAATCAGTATTTGCGACAGTTTTTAGCGCAACTGGCCAGCCAGCGATCGGTATCATCTGAATTATCCGATTAGGGCAGTATGCTCTGGGGCATGAGACGTCTCTGGGCCAATTTGTTGAGATAGGTCGATGCCCATAACTAACGCCAGTTTGGCTTAACCCCTCTCAGCGGGATACTCGATACCCACTCCGCCTTTGGCATCCTTCCCCAGAGAGGGAAGATTGTCGCCTCCACCGGCAGGTAAGCATGCTTAATGTCCTCGACGAAAAATCAGGGCTTTCTCCTCAAGCGCAGCCACACTAAAAGACAGCACATTGCCCTTGGCAACCTGCTGTCTCACAAAACCATTCACGCTGTGCACCTGCACAAAACATCGTCCCTAAGTGATGATAAGTAGCTGGGCTAATTCAAATGTAGGATGGGTTAGCGATAGCGTAACCCATGCGGGCGTTGGGTTTCGTCCCTCAACCTCAACCTACAGTGTCTTACGTTTAATTGGAACTTCCTACTTACTGAAACCAATCAATAAGCACCTTTGCGGTAAAGCACGGCTAAAACGGTCTCAAAAATCAGTCGGACATCATAGAAAACCGACCATTTCAACTGGTATTGCAGATCCATGCCAACGATCGCTTCAAAGTCGGTGACTGAAGAGCGGCCATGTACCTGCCATTCTCCCGTAATGCCGGGCTTGACGTTTAGGCGCTCCCAATGATGCGGCTCATAGCTCATTACCTCGTCTACGGTCGGCGGGCGAGTACCTACCAGACTCATGTCTCCCAGCAGAACATTCAAAAACTGAGGAAACTCGTCCAGGCTGGTTTTTCTTAAAAAAGCACCCACCCGGGTAATTCTCGGATCGTTTTTGTTTTTGAAAATGAGCCCTTGTGCCTCATTTTCAATTAAGTGCTTGATAGCATCCGCATTGGTCACCATTGAGCGGAATTTCCAAATGCGGAATGTTTTGCCCCGATGCCCACAGCGGATCTGGCTGTAAAGGATTGGGCCTGGGTTATCAACTTGAATCGCGATCGCAATCGGCACAAACAAGATAGCCGTAATGAGCAATCCGACTGATGCCCCAAGGATATCTAAACACCGCTTGAAGAGGTTAGTCACCGAAGGGTGCTTAGCAGGCAGGCTCGACAAATCATCGAGGGTGGCATTATTGACCGGCACGGTCTCAGCAATCTCAAGGTTGAACGAGGTGGCGGACTGGCTAGAGATGTTAACCACAGAAACTCAACTCCTTGATTACCCCTTTGAACATCTCCAGAGTATTCGGAGTCCCTATATCCGTAAAAGCCCCGAGGACAAGGTTCATAAAAACTTCATGGCGAATCGCGATCCCCATAAAGTGTGTGAAGAGTCATCCAAAATGGGCTCATTCCTGCCTGCCGTCGGGTGAAGAGAGGGGAATGAGTCGTTGAAAACACGGATGATAGATTTCCGTAGATTCCCCAAGGGCACCATCGCGTTGTCTTCATAACCGCTTGTTGATGGAGGCACAGTTTGCTGTCGGCGGGAGCATTGGCAGAGGGTGTCAGCTTAGAGAGCAGCTATTCATGGCCTTGGAGTAAAACGATCATCCCCAGCCTGTAAGGATTTAGCGGTGAATGGCGATACGCCCTCAGACTCATAAAGTGGGCTTTACACGCTAACGTCCGTACCCTTGGGAGCTAGCCAATTTATGCTGCAACAGCCAAAGCCCACCCAGACTGGCGGCGCTTGCCCAAGCCAAGCGACCACTTTGCAAATGCCCGGTGAGCAAGCAGATGCTGCCCCCAACCCAAAAAATTAGGGTGCCGCTACCCGCGATCGCCAACATAGTCCGAATTGCTTGCGTACTGGCCAGCAGTTGGGCGGCTAAATCATCACCCACTGGCATCGGTACCGATGCCTGCAGCGCGGCAGCAAAGGATTCATACTTGGCGAGGTCAATCTGATAGTAGGTGCCGAGTTCAGCATCTCTGAGTTCTTTAACGGAATACAGCCCGAACTGTTTAGTGTGGGCGATCGCCCGGCGAATCTGTTGTTTGGTCGCTAGCGATCGAAACGCCTCAAAGATCGACTCTCGATAAACACCAGTTTTCGCCATCTCGAGAATGCGCTGGCTCAATTCGGTATCAGAGAGGCGAGAGGCAATTGGCGACATCGGTTTAGCGATTGCTTTTAGACAGAATAAGTATGAGCGGCAATATCGCGCTGGCCACTTTGCTGAGGATACCGAGGAGCGCTGTGATCTTTAGCTCATCAGCAAAGTGGCTCCGCAGTCTTGTCCTAACCGGACTGGCGACTGCGATGAATGGCTGAACGGTCAGTTTGAACGTAATTTTGATTTTATAGTAATGATGTATTAAAGCCGTCAAGCTCTGTGGAGCTACACCAGCCAGCCCCTGTCCTTAAGATTAAGCATGGGAGTACAAAACGGCAGTTTAGCCGCTATCCCCATGCGGGAAAATGCCACACAGCTTTTGGCCCTTGGGTAGTGAAAGCCTTAGGCCATCTCGATCAACGATCATGCCTGTTGATGATGTCCATAAAAGGCACTGGCTCAAGAACCGTGATCGCGCCTTCATTCAGGATGCGGCTTGCCTATTCAATCCACACTGCTGACACGCAAGCGGCGAAAAACTCACTGACGGCACTGGGCTAAAACCGAGCCACTAGGACGAGCTGGTGCCTCAGCGTGGCTCGTTAAAGCGTAAGCAACCGAATTTGCATCAATCTTGACTGCTGCCCCTACAGGCCCACCAGTTCGCGGAACCAATCGTCATTGCGCAAATCGTTAAAGGCCGATTCGCCTTGGGCATCAGCGCGCAGATTGGGATCGAGTCTGACCGCTAGCTGAAGATTTTCAAGAGCAATATCATATTCTCGCTGCAGGCTGTAGCCAAGGGCTTTGTGATAGAGCGCTTTGGCATAATCAGGGTCAATCTCTAAGGCTTTGTTAAAGCTGGTCAAAGCTTCTTCATCGCGGCCCAGTTTCATTAGGGCGAGTCCCTGGTTATCCCAGGCTTTTGTGGCCTTGGGGTTAAAGCGAGTGGCCTTATCAAAGGATGACAGCGCCTCCTCAAATCGCTCCAACTCCAAGGCGGCCAAGCCCCGATTCAGCCAGGCCACCGCATCGTTGGCCTGAATCTCAATCGCTTTATCAAACGACTGAAATGCTTCGCTGTGCTGCTGCAAAACGCCGAAGGAAACTCCCCGATTGACCCAGGCTTCTTGGTAGTCCGGTTGGATGGCCAGGGCTTTATCAAAGGCCGCGATCGCCTCTTCGCGGCGACGCAGTCGGCCCAACACCATCCCCCGGTTGACCCAGGCTTTAGAATCTTCAGCATCTAACATCAAGACGCGATCAAAGGCTTCCAACGCCTCCTCATAGCGCTTGAGTGTGCGCAGGGCCAGTCCTCGCTGAAAGTGAGCGGTGACATTATCGGGGGCGCGCTCAAGGGCGGTGTCAAAGGCGGCGATCGCATCTGTCGGTCGCTCCAGTGCAACTAACGTCTGGGCTTGTTTGAGCCAAACCTCGACATTGTCAGGTTGAATCTCCAGCGCTTCAGTGTATTGCTCTAACGCAGCTGCGTAGTTGCCATCCGCCAGGAGCTGATCGGCAGCGGTAATACGTTCTGCCGCCGACATAAAGAGAGTGGGTCGATTGCTTTGCAGGCGCTCTAACAGGCTGGTCACGTTTTCGAGCTGCTGCTGCGTATTGGCCATAAAGGTATTGGCGACGTACTCAGGGACGACCTCACCCAACCGTCGCATGATCGCTTCTTTTTCACCCTGGGCCTCGGCCTGTAGGGTGATCAGTCGCTCTTGCACTGTGCGTTTGACTGCTTCGAGATCGGCAATGACGTCGGTGCGGCCCGAGGCAATGTCTTTTTGCAGTTCCGTAAGCTGATTGGCAAACTCGGTTTCCACCGTTTCTAAGCGTTGTTGAGCTTGCTGCTGCCGTTCGGCGCTGGCCTGTTCCAATGAGCCCACATGCTCGGTCAGGCGCTGGTCAAAGTCATCGAGTTTGCCCAACATGCGATCGCGGCGGTCAAAGACGACATCGCGCACCTCACCCAGCTGACGGCTGAGTTCCGTTTCTAAACGATTGAGGGCATCCAGGGTGGCCGTTGCGCGATCGCGGCTCTCCCCCTGCAGCTGCTGTATCGTTGCCGTAAACTCGCTGGCGCTGCGCTGTACGTCTTCCCACGTGACGGTTTTGCGCGTCTCTAAATCGTCGAGCATTTGCGCCAACTGCTGCTGAAAGCTACCCGCACTGGCTTCCAGCTGGTTGAGCGTGGCTCCTTGCTGCTCGTCGACCGCACTCTGCAGCGCGGCAAATTGGGCGACAAAGTCATTGGCTGACTGCTGCATATCGGCCAGGGTTTGGGCTTTACCCGCATCAATTTCGCCTTGATAACCGCTGAACTGGCCCAAAAAGTCGTCTAAAGAGCGTCTTAAATCGGCTAATACACTGGCGCGTTGAGCCAGCACTTCATCCTTAACTTGGCGAAACTGTTCGGCAAAATCCTGCGTCGATCGCTCCATCGTTTGCAGGGCGAGGTCGCGATGCCCTAAGGCACTGGCCTGCACCTCATCTAACTGCTGATCGACCGCTTGCTGACGGTTGGTCATGGCATCCATGACGCGCTGCTGGTATTGCTCTAACTGCGACTCTAAATTGTCGCGCAGCGATTCAAAGTAGGGGGCAAACCCTTCCTGCAGTTGTTCGAGGTCGGCCAAGGCGCGATCGCGGGTGGCTTCGACCGCGGCGGTCAGATTTTGCAGACGGTCGGTGAACTCGGTCGCCGAGGTATCAAGCCCCCCCAACGTTTGCTGTTGGTGGTCATTGGCCTGATCGGTGAGCGCGGCTAGCTCCTGCTGAAAGGATTGAGTCGTGCTTTGCACAGAGGCCAAGACCGCAGCCGTTTGAGTCGTGGCGTCGGCTTCAAACCCAGCAGCGCGCTCCTGCATTTGCATTTTGACGGCGGCGGCCTGTTCGGTCACGTTCGTGTCTAGCGCGTTGAGCGTCTGCTGCAGGGTGGTCACCTGATCTTCCCAGTCTTTCAGCGTGCGCACCTTAGAGCTGTTGATGTCTTCAATCGCCTGAGTTAAGGCGCGTCGCTTTTCGGCTAGCGTGTCTTTAAAGCCTTCGGCTTCCTGCTCAATGTCATCAGCGATCGCTTCAGCATCTTTCAGCACGCTGTTCAGCTCTCGGCTGGCCGTACGGATCTTATGTTCCAGGTCGGTCATTTGATTGAGCTGCCCCCGGACCACCGTGGCAACCTCCTGCACGACCGAACGCCGCAAAAACCACAGCATGACGACCCCGAGCACAATCAGGAGCGCCAGGGCTGCCAGCAAAATCGAGACGAGAGTGGTCGCGCGGGTAAAGGCCAGATTGGCTTCTTGTTGCAGCCGTTCGAGATCTTCTTGGTCTTGAACGGTCAGCGATTGAGCTAAGACTGGGCGCGTGGCTGGGAAGGCGGGAGCGGCAAGCCCAGTTCCGCTGCTTAATAGGCACAGCAACACCAGCCAGCTACTCTGCCATCCACGCGTTGAAAAGGGAAAGAAACGATGCCGCATCGGTCTTGCGATCACACTCGATAGAAGAAATGGCGTTCAGCCCTAAGCATAGCTAAAGCCCCGTCCAGAATACGCATAGCATACCTTGAAGCTTTGCCCAGTAGCGTTTTCCTTCGACTCAAGCAGCCAGAGCCAGTATTCTGATTCCTCTCAAAAAAGACAACAAATCTGGTCCTCGGCCTCGGGGCTCTCTCGCGTGACCAGGATGGCATCGGCAGTCTGCTCCCTGCAACAAAGTAGCCGTCGCGGCGGACGGCGGCGGGGGCAGTACTGGGCATGGCGCAAGGGAAAGCATTGAGGCGGAGTCGCGAACCGCGTGACTCACTGGTAGTAATGGCCATTCGGCAAAATCGTGGTGCGATCGCAGGCCGCTAAGGTCAGGTTGACCGCCACTGCCCGAAAGAGGGTGGCTCCATTGAAGCAAGCCTGCTTCAGTTTTGCTTGCGATAAATTGGCGCCGGTCAAGTCAGCCCCCGTGAGGTCAGCACCCTGCAGATTGGCCCCCTGTAAATCGGCGCGGCTCAAATTACAGCCGCGCAAATCAGCCTTAGCCAAGCAGGCATAGCGCAGATCGGCCCGAGATAGATTGATCGTATTGAGACGCGCCTGGGCTAAATCGGCTGATAGCAACTTGGCATCGCCCAAGTTACCAGCTTTAATCACGACGCCACACAGCTTCGCCTGGCTCAAATTGCTATAGGGCAAGTACGCTTGATCAATCACAGCGTCGGTCAAATCGACCTCGCGCAGATCACATTCAAAGCCGTCAGCAAACTTTAGAAAAACCTGCTGAAATTGACGTTCGCCCAAACCATAACGATCAAGCAAATCTGGAAAATCCACAGTTAGCATCGGGTTAAAAATACTCTGCAAGCTCACAGGGCACACCAACAAATCCAGAAGATATTGTGAGCAAATTGCATCAGCGGACAGCGCTGTCAGTGAGACGTCCTTCGCATTAGAAAGCGGCCCCTCGATTTACGCCGGGCCGATCAAAAGCCCCAACCGACCAAATCATCAAGCTGGCATTGCCGGAAAGAAAAACTGCCAGCGCTCATCGTGCGCAAATCCAAAAAACTGCAACACGAATTGTCTCTAGTTGCAAAATATCTTCACGAACTTTTGTAAACACCTGTCAATTTACAGCGAGGATTCGGAAAAAAGAACAGCCTTAAAGATGTTTTTGGATTTGTTGCGCCGGTCACACTTTACGCAAGTGCTATTTAGCTGTGATTAGTTAAACTTTTCGGGGTGATTATCGCGATTAATTCACGGGTGAGGGGCGTTGCTAGCCGCGATCGCAATGTTCCAAAGATCCAGAATTGGGGCAAGTGTAAAGCGCTTTTCTTAGGGCTCAACGTAGTCAAGGCGTCGGGTGGATGAGCCCAGGCTAAGGTTTGGCTCAACTTTAACCGTCAAGGTTGACCCAGAAGCAAGTAAAGAGGCGTGCTTAGACTGGTGATGAAAGTCTTTGGCGATCGGCAACAGCGGCTGTCCGATGGTTGGTGATGACAACATCCCAAGTCACTTGTCCGGATATGGGGCAGCGACAGCGAAATGCCCAAGGTGTGATGCCGTCGCGGGTACACCGATTGGGCGTTGAGTTTGGGGTCGGACAGCAGTACTGTGCAATCAGGGGGCGCGTTAGACCGAGATGACCTCTGTCTAGCCGACTGGTCGCGATCGCCGCACAATAGTGAAGAGACGGTATTTTGAAGTCAGAGCGGGGTGAGCCCCACGTTTTCCAAGCAAGTTATGAGCTATCAAGATTCGATTGCGGAGCACTTTCACGATCGCACGAAGTACAGCCCAGACACCATAGCCACGGCAGCGGGGGCCATGCAAGGGCCACAGCCAGAGCCGTTTAAAACCTATCAGTTAGGCACAGAGATCGACTTAAAGCCCTTTTTAGACGAGTCGAAAGTATCGGCGCAGGCCTCTCAGACTGATCGGGCTTGGGCGCGCCTCTCGCATTTTTTGATTAACGTCTATGGCTTAACAGCCCAAGTGAAAACGCTTTCAGGGCCAGCGTTTTACCTCAGAGCAGCACCCTCTGCCGGTGGCCTGTACCCCACCGAACTGTATCTCGTTTCGCGGGGGCACTCGCTACTGCCAGCCGGTCTTTATAACTATCAGGCTCGCACCCACAGTCTCTGGCGATTTTGGGATGATCATGTATGGCCGGCTTTGCAGATCGGCTGTTTTTGGCATCCCGCTTTGGAACACACGCAGTTGGCTGTGGTGTTGACTACCGTGTTCTATCGATCGGCGTGGCGATATCAGGCGCGGGCTTATCGGCGAATTTGTTTAGATGCCGGTCATGCTTTAGGCAACTTAGAGCTGGCCGGTAATCTGGTCGATTACCGGCCGCATCTGATTGGGGGCTTTATCGATTCAGCGATTAATCAGCTGCTGTATCTCGATGAGACGGCTGAAAGCACGCTGGTGGTCGCCGCGCTTGCTGACCTACTGCAGGTTGACCAAAACTTACCGCGGCTGAACACAGCTCAGCGGGCTCCGCGCCAAACCAAAGTCTCACGAATGGCGGATGATGAGCTATTGTCCTCTCTGCATCAGGCCACTCGAATTGAACAGGATGAAGATTTTCGCTGGCAGACCCGCGCCCGCAGCGCGGCTGAGTCAGTTGGCCCAGAGGCCGTGACTCAGCCCGATGATAAGTACAACTTTCCGTTTGGAGTCAAAGTTTCTACGGTAACCTCACCGATTCATTGGGACGATCGCCTGCAAGGGCTGGAAAAAACCATTCTTCGGCGGCGCTCTACCCGACAGTTCAGTGGAGCCTCGCTGACTTTGGATGAACTCAACACCGTGTTGGATTTTGTTTATCAGCCTCACCACTACGTCGAGCAAGGACTCGACAGCGATCCCGATTATTTTGACTTAAGCCTGATCCAGACCTTTGTGGCGGCTTCTGGGGTCGATGGCTTAGAGGCGGGGTGCTATTACTACGCGCCCCAGAGACAGGAACTTCGACAAATTCGATTTAAAAACTTTCGACAGGAACTGGGCTATCTCTGTCTCGGGCAATCGCTGGGCCACGATGCCGGGGCCGTTATCTTCCATACTGCCGATTTAAAAGCGGCGATCGCTCACTACGGCGATCGCGCCTATCGCTACTTACACCTTGATGCCGGGCATTTGGGGCAACGGATTAATCTGGCTGCCATTCGCTTGGGCTTAGGCGTCAGTGGTATCGGTGGCTTTTTTGATGATCAAGTCAATGATGTGCTCGGGATTCCGGCAGATGAAGCGGTTTTGTACATCACAACGTTAGGTCGGCCAGCGCTCAGTCAATAAAGCCTCATTCATCACTGCTCGATGAGCGCTGACAACTGACTCGCTGACGGCGGAAAACCCAGATCGCAGTAAGCTGAATCTAAGACAGTTCTACGTCAGTGCAACCGAGTTTCTTTCTGCCATGGTCACAATCAACGAAAATTATTTGAAGCTCAAAGCGGGCTACCTCTTTCCAGAAATTGCCCGCCGCGTCAAAGCATTTGCCGACGCTAATCCCAATGCCCCGATTATCAAACTCGGCATTGGGGATGTCACGGAGCCCCTGCCCGAAGCCTGTCGCACGGCGATGATTAAAGCCGTTGAAGCAATGGGCGATCGCGAGTCCTTTAAGGGGTATGGCCCTGAGCAGGGATACGAATTTCTGCGCGAAAAAATTGTGCGCCATGATTTTCAATCACGCGGCTGTGATATTACCGCTGACGAAATTTTTGTTTCTGATGGCTCCAAGTGTGACTGCGGCAACATTTTGGACATTTTTGGTGACGACAATAGCATCGCTGTCACCGACCCCGTTTACCCGGTATATGTCGACACGAACGTCATGGCAGGACATACCGGGCCAGCACGTGATGACGGCACTTATGAAGGGCTGATCTACCTCCCTATCACTGCCGATAACAACTTCACCGCTCAAATTCCTGAGCAAAAAATCGATCTGGTGTACCTCTGCTTCCCTAACAACCCCACAGGAGCCGCTGCTACGCACGCCCACTTACAAGACTGGGTGAATTATGCCCGTCAGCACGGTTCTTTGCTGTTGTTTGACGCCGCCTACGAAGCGTTCATTACCGATCCAGAGATTCCCCATTCGATTTATGAAATTCCGGGGGCGCGTGACTGCGCGATCGAGTTCCGCTCGTTCTCCAAAAATGCTGGCTTCACCGGTACTCGCTGCGCCTTTACAGTGGTGCCTAAAACCATTCAAATCAAAGCTTCTGATGGGACTAACGTGGATTTACATCGGTTATGGAACCGCCGTCAATCCACCAAATTCAACGGGGTTTCCTACATCGTGCAGCGGGGAGCCGCGGCGGTCTACAGCGACGACGGGCAAAAGCAGGTTCGCAAACTCATCCGGTTTTATTTGGAAAATGCTCGCATCATTCGTGAAAAGCTCTCAGAGGCAGGCATTCAGACTTTTGGTGGGGTAAATGCCCCTTATGTGTGGGTGAAAACTCCTCACGGTTTATCGAGTTGGGAATTTTTCGATAAGCTGCTGCACACCTGCCATGTGGTGGGGACGCCAGGATCTGGTTTTGGTGCCGCTGGCGAAGGCTACTTCCGCATCTCTGCGTTTAATACCCGCGACAACGTTGAGCAAGCCATGCAGCGCATTATCGACAAATTCAGCGCTTAGGGACATGCTCGAAAATAGCGTACCGATCGCAGGGGTTTGGCACTGCCAAACCCTTACAGAAAACGGTTCTGTCCTGGGACATTATTTATTTGCGAGTCCCTTAGTACCTTGGAAATAAAGTTTTCTGCCATTTAGAGAGCTTTGCCGACCT
>ERZ1740060.34-NODE-34-length-142823-cov-11.859366_pt1 | contig 142823 bp, 117 predicted proteins | sample MGYA00581743_ERZ1740060 | MGnify/ENA primary metagenome ERZ1740060 (study PRJEB43018, sample SAMN04849235) | marine metagenome | isolation source: floating plastic debris | place: Pacific Ocean | collected 2008-08-27 | study: EMG produced TPA metagenomics...
AAGTGGCAGTACGCATTTTTTCTATATCTAACTCTTAAAAGTTTAAATCACTTCTTTAAAAGAAATATCAAAAGACGCTAACATTGAGCGGTCAGATCTGGAGTTGATGGTTTCAAATTTAGTTACTCTTGGGGTGATAAAATGGGAGCCAGAAGTCCAAATCAATAATGCAGAAAAGTCTTACGCTGACCCAGATGACACATCACTCGATATTGATATTGAAGTATATGATAGTGAAAGAATAGGAATTACCAATTTAGGGTTTGAGTTTGTTCAAATGTGCAAAATTGAAAAATAATCGGTACTAACAATTTATAATCAATTGTCACCAGTTCTTGATGACAGTGTGTTACATGACTCGTTAAAAGCTAACATTAAAAAAGAAATACTACACTTCCTAATAAGAGAAGACAAAGAGAGCTTTGCTAAATACTTAAAATATTTGGATTTTTTATACCAATTTAGTGTTCCACAATTATGAGAACATTAACAATCACTGTGCCCGATACTATTGAATTAGAAGATCGAGAAATGGTCATGTATCTGGCCTCTCGGCTGTACGAGAAAAGTAAACTATCTCTGGGGCAGGCAGCGGAAATGGCAGGGCTTTCCAAGCGGGCTTTCATGGAACTGTTAGGTCATTATGGGGTTTCAGTATTTAATTACGATGAAAGCGAATTAGAAGAAGAGCTAAAGAATGTCAAGAATTATCGTAAGTGATACTAGCTGCTTAGTACTTCTGGATAAACTAAACTCACTTTACATTTTAGAAAAACTCTTCTCTGAGATAACAATCACTCCTGAAATTGAGAAAGAGTTTGGGCAGTCTTTGCCAGCCTGGATTACAGTAGTCGAGGTTCAAAATAAGGAGTACCAAACTGTTCTTCAAACTAATATTGATGCAGGAGAAGCAAGTGCCATTGCTCTAGCTCTAGAGCAGAAAAATTGCTTATTAATTTTAGATGATAACAAAGCAAGGAAGACTGCTACCCGATTAGGAATTGACTATGTGGGAACATTAGGGCTGTTGGTAGAAGCGAAAGAAGCAGGACTTATTCAACTCGTTAAACCTGTTTTGGAGCAAATTAAAGCTACTAATTTCAGAATAACCGAAAATCTTGAGAGAAAAATTTTAGACTTGGCTGGAGAATAAACGGATGTATACTGGAGAGTGGTCAAACAACACAGAAGCCAATTGATTTAGAATTAGAATAGGAAAACAGCTTGCTTTTACCCTCCCCAACTATTAATCATTTTTTACAACTAACCTAAATAAACCATCAAATGGCAAAAAGAAATAAAAAACAGAAAACCCGTTCGCGGGCTAAGAATAAAAAAAGCAATAACGTTAACGGTGAGCTTTTACCGCTAATTACTAACCTACTAAACGCTAACGTCAGTCGCGCTTTTACGGCTCGGCAGATTATGAAGCAGCTCACTCTCAGCAACCGAGCTGATAAAGTTGCAGTACACGAAATACTGGATTTGCTGGTAGAGCAAGACCAAGTGCGCTCCTTGCCGAAGGGCAAATACCAGTCTACCAAAGAACCAGAGTATATTTTGGGTACGGTTGATGCGGTGAATCCTCGCTTTGCCTTCATCGTGAGCGATGAGCTGGAAGAAGACATCAAGGTAGAATCCGATTACTTAATGAACGCCTGGGACGGCGATACTGTAAAAGTTCTTTCTTACGGACCTGGATACAGCGCAGGCCGAGGCTCAGTCCGTCGCCCGGAAGGAGAAGTGATTGAAGTAGTGGAACGTGCTCGCGAAGAGTTTGTCGGACGGGTAGAAATGTCGGCTCGCTACGCCTTCGTGATTCCCGATTTCCGCAAGCTGTACGAGGATATTTACGTCAGGCTGGATGACCTGAACGAAGCCAAGCATGGCGACAAAGTAATTGTGCAAGTAACCGAATGGCCGTTCCAAGATCGGAATGCGGTAGGTAAAGTCACGCGAGTGCTGGGCAAGGCGGGTGAACACCAAGCAGAGATGCACTCTATTATTGCCGAATTTGGCTTGCCGTTTGACTTTCCTAAATCAGTTGAGCAAGAAGCTGATAGCATCCGAGCCGGAATTACCAAGAAAGAAATTGCTAAACGGCGTGACTTCCGTCGGGTTACTACTTTTACAATTGACCCGGTAGATGCTAAGGATTTTGACGATGCGCTCTCTATCCAGAAGCTAGATAACGGACTGTGGGAAATTGGGGTGCATATTGCCGATGTTACTCATTATCTGCAATTAGATACAGCCTTGGAAGAGGAAGCCCAAGATCGAGCAACTTCAGTATACCTCGTCGACCGAGTAATTCCGATGTTGCCTGAAAAGCTATCGAACGAACTCTGTTCACTGCGTCCGAAGGAGGAAAAGCTTACTTTCTCGGCGGTGTTTGAGATGGACGATGAAGGAAAAATCAAAAAAGAGTGGTTTGGGCGAACGGTGATTTACTCTGATCGCCGTTTTGCCTACGAAGAAGCTCAAGAACGTATTGACACCCAAAAGGGAGATTTTGCAGAGGAGATTGTCCAACTAAACAACTTAGCTAAGAAGATTCGCGACGAGCGATTCGGCAAGGGAGCGATCAGCTTTGAAACCACCGAAGTACGCTTCCGATTGGATGAAGACGGTACGCCCGTAGAGGTTATTCCGAAAGTGCGGGTAGATGCACATAAACTGATTGAGGAGTTTATGCTGCTGGCAAATAAGAAGGTTGCGGAGTTCGTCTACCATTACCAGAACAAAAAAGAGAAAAACACCTTTGTGTACCGGGTGCATGACTACCCTAACGTTGAGAAGGTCGCTGACTTCGCTCAGTTTGCCCAGCGGTTTGGCTACAAACTGCATACTACCGATGATAAGATTTCTAACTCCATCAATGAATTAATGCTAGCAGTGGAAGGCAAACCCGAGCAAGATATTCTGCAATCTATTGCAATCCGCACCATGGCGAAAGCCATTTACACTACCGAGGCGAAAGGACATTTTGGATTAGCCTTCAAACATTATTCCCACTTCACTTCCCCTATCCGTCGCTACCCCGATGTGATGACTCATCGCCTACTGGCACACTACCTGAACGGTGGAAAGTCGCCGGAGGCTGAACCTTACGAGAAGCTCTGTGAGCACTCATCGGAACGAGAAAAACGGGCAGCTGATGCTGAGCGAGCCTCGGTTAAGTACAAGCAGGTAGAGTATATGGCGAAGCGCGAACAGCAGGAGTTTGACGGAATTGTCTCGGGTGTAACCGAATGGGGCGTATACGTAGAGATGGTGCAAAGCAAATGCGAAGGCATGGTCAGGATGGCCGATATGAACGATGACTACTACGAGTTTGATGCCCAGAACTTTCGGGTGATTGGCCGACGCCGAAAACGCATCATCGCCCTCGGTGATAAAGTCAAAGTCAAAGTAATCAAAACCGATCTTGATCGTAGAACGATTGACCTGGAATTTGTCTAAAGATTAGCTGGGAGCGGGGCGGTTGGAGCTTGGTGTTATCTACTCCCTGCTCCCAGCTAATATCATTTATTTCAATAGTGCGCTACGGTAAACTTTTCCATCGGCGATTACTCGTAGGTAGTACGCTCCGGGGGCTAAACTCAGTGTGCTAAGATCAACGGGTTGCTGATGCCCTTTTTCAATTCGGCGCAGTACATTACCACTAAAGTCGAGGATTTCTACGGCTACTGCGGTTTTCTCGCTTTCAAAGCTAACGGTAAGCTGCTCTTGGAGTGGAACCGGATATGCGGTCATCTCATCGATTTGAATCACTTCTTCGCGGGCAACCGTAGTGTTACTTCCGCTTCCCTGGCTTTTCAGCAGCACTACCCAATCTTGATTATTGCTATTCGGTGGGTTGCCTACGGATACACTTCCTGTAGCCGTAAGTGTTGCTTTTGATCCTGTTTGCAGATTACCGCCGCTGCGCGGATTGTACCAGCGGACATCATACTTAGTGCCGCTACTTCCCAAACTAACACTTGATGAACCACCGTTTTCTAAGTAGACGGCGTAAACCTCTCCGGTTTTGGCTAAGCACCATCCGTTATTTACCAAATTATTGTTAGGCGTCATCTCCCAGAAGGGTAGATGCTGATTGAAGAACTGCAACGCGTAGCGCGTATAATCCCACATTTTATCCCGACTACGGTAATCCTGTAAAGTCAAATCGGATTGAGGCAAGCGATAACCGTAATAATATTCTACCCCAGCTCCGCCAGCCATCAGATTACCCCACAGTGTTTTCTTCCGAATATCATCTTGACTAACGTTGACATTATTTCCTTGTAAATCTTTTCCATTGTAAGTATCTCCCGTGATGGGGTCGGTATAGCCCAAATCCGGCGGTACACCAATATTAGCACTTCCCTGCTCATCATTAGCCACTACCCAGGGTTTGCCGGCAGCTTCGGAGGCTTCTACCCACTTCTTGGTATCGCGGTATACATTGGAGTAACCCGTTTGAATGGAAGCCCCTGTTAAACGTGACTTATTGCCTATCAGTGGGTTGTATACTTCATCCTGCTGACCTGGGTAGGTATGGATGACAATATGATGATCATAAGGATCAATATCCTGAAAGTACTGAGCGTAGCTTTTAATTCGATTATTGCCAGGGTCGTTCAGTTCTTGCCAGATGTCATTTTCTTCCCCCAGATTCCAGTTTAGAGCCAGATGATGACCAAAGCAGGCTACCAGCATACGATAGTAGAGTTTACGATTCGTTCCTAAATCTCCGCCATCGAGTAGCTGATCGTTTTCGGTTTCTTGGGTTTTAAAGTGTAAATACAAACCTAACTCTTGAGCATGTTCAAACACGATTTCCCACTGGTCTAGTTTCGAGACATCAAAGTGTTTGAAATCGCTGCTGCTTACGTAGGGGTAAACATTCTTATCGTCACCGTTAATATTCATCGTCAGAAACGAAAAGACATTGGCCTCTTCAGAAGCTAAATAATTCAGGGCACCAATCATTTCCCGGCCTTTATTCCCTTTCCAGTCAGGATCGCCATTATTCCAATCTGAAGCGTGAGGTGACCAGGATTTTCTTCGTCCGCCACTATTGGGAGTATTGTCAAAGTCGTCGTAGGCTAGAAAATTCTCGGGAGCATCAGATCCACCTTTCACAAAGTACTCTCCGGTTTCGGCAAATTGCAGATAATGCTTGCCTACGTACTCCAGTCGTCCTTTCGCCCGAAAATCCCGACCGGATTTATTGGAGTTCTGAATTTCTATTGAACCAGTTATTCCATCAAGCGTAGTGTTAGCGGTTCCTGCCGATGAGCTAGTGCTGATAGCTATCTGGCTGCCCTGGCGGAAGGACGCGGCGTAGTTCCAGGTCCCGGCTTCATCGGGTCGGAAGTGTACTTTCCACTGATTACCCGAAGTTGCACTAGTTTCTGCAGCATTGCCATCAGTCGCAAAGTAACCGGGTACAATATAAGATTTTCCCGAGCTGCTATGGGAGAATGTTACGTTTAAACGGTAGTCCAGAAAAGGATTGGGGTTATTATCGGTCTCTGAGTGATTAGGCCCATCAAAGCTGAGTGTTACTTTGTGCCACTTACGCAGCTCTCCACTAATGGTGGCTGTACCTGGTTCGGGATTGGTACCACCTTCGCCGCTCACGAGTAGTCCCGCCAGTTTGGCATTATTGATATCCGCCGAAAAAGCCAATGTAAGGCTTCCGTCGTTCACACTCACCGTTTTAGTAATTTGGTAAGCTGCGTTTTTACCGACGGTCGCGTACAGATCCAGATTACTTACTTCTTCATCCCCCTCCATCTTCACATCAAGTACCCGTTTGTTAGGCGCACTGAAGTAGATTTCGGCCAACAGTAGCGTAACTTCATAGGTACCATTGCTAACGGGTAGGTTATAGGTAAAATTACCGTAGCGTTCACTTTGGTAGATAAAGTCATCGGTAGTGCCTGAAATACCTGCGTTACTTTTGTAGGTTTTTCCTCCGCTCACTAGTCGGTCAGCTGTAAACTCAGTACCATCAGCTGCTGTAAAAGCGGCACCCCCGGAGTTGATCGCATACAATACCGTGCTGGGTTCAGGAGTAGCTTGAGTAGTCGCCGAAGCTACCGCACTGTATGGCGAAGCCTGACCGTTATAAAAGACCTTCACCCGAAAGTAATAGGTCGTGTTTGGTTCTAGCCCACTACTAGTATGTTGGCTATCGCCATAGTAGCTGGCGTCTACCTGAACAAATCCCGAAGTAGGCGATAGCGAACGTTCAATGGCGTAGTCATTACCCAACGCAGGGTCGTCCCAATCCAGGTAGATTTCAGTATCCGACAAAGCAGTCGCCACCAAATTAGTAGGTGGGTCGGGAAGTGAAGTAGCTTCATCAATTACCGAAAAGTTAACGGTGAGAGCAGTTCCGGCAGTGCCACTAGCTCCTGAGCTAGAGTAAGGTGTAGCTTTTAAGATATGGTCGCCCGTACTGGGAGTCCAGTTGCGGTAGTCTCCACTAACATCTCCTTTGAGGGCGTAGGGAGCAACATTCTCCGTTTGGAAATTGGCATTTCCGTCGAGAGCAAAGCGCACTGAACCTACCGTAGCCGGATTGGTGTTGGCTCGCACATTTAGGTTAGTAGTTGGTAAAGTCGCCAGATTTAGTGTCTCGCCATTTTGCAGTGCCCCAATATCTGTGTCGGTATCTGCATTAATCAGTGTGAAGCTGGCGACAGATTGGGCTTGTACTAAGCTCCAGCTAAGTAAGCAAAGTAAAAGTAGTAATAGTTGTTGTCTCATGGGGTATTATGTATTTAGTTAAAAATTCTAATGAAGTAGAACTCACCCCCTTTCAGCCCACTTTAACGGGGCTACTTAATAAAAAACAGTTCAGTGTTTGATCAGAACAATCAGTAAATAAGCGACAGCAAAAGTCACCCGTTAGCCAGTCTTAGTAATGGCCATTAATGGGTTGCGACAAAATTTTGATATGATAGGTGTGCAGCTAGAAAAGCGACGGAAAGATAGAAATAGCTATTATTATCTTCGGACTAATTAAGATAAATCAGAACAATTTGCAAGCAGTTTTTAGGAAAACTTTTGCAGTAAAAATCACTGACTAATCTTAATAAGCATTTGCTAAACAAAAGTGACTTTCATCAGGAATAACGCCCTTTTTCATGCAAGAAATCTTCTACAGATCCTCCCGCGAGGTAATTCTAAGGAGCTTATCCGGTTGATTCAAAAGAACGTATAGTGATCCGTCCGATCCGAACGTAATATCCCGCACTCGGCCTACTCCTTTCAGAATCATTTCTTGCTTAACTATTTGATTATCCTCAATCACTAAGCGACGAAGTTCTTCGTAAGCCAAAGCGCCTACTAACAAATTATTCTCCCAGGCGGGAAACTGCAGACTACCTACAAACTCAGCGGGGCAAACGGCGATAGAGGGTGTCCAATGAGTCAGCGGCTGCTCCATACCTGGTTGTTCAGTCTTTTCTGAAACGGTTTCTCCACTGTAATCTACTCCGTAGGTGATGACCGGCCAGCCGTAATTTGCCCCTTTCTTTAGAATGTTCAGTTCGTCACCGCCCATTGGACCGTGTTCGGTCGCCCAAATTTCACCGGTTACCGGATGCTGCGCCAGCCCCTGTACATTACGGTTACCAGTAGTATAAATTGCTTGTAAAGCTCCTGGTTCATTCACGAACGGATTATCCTCAGGGATGCTCCCATCGGGATTGATGCGGAATACTTTGCCAGTTGCTTTAGTTAAATCCTGAGAATCCAGAGCCTTTCCCATGTCACCGATAGTGAAGTAAAGATACCCCTCATCATCAAACAGAAAGCGACAGCCCCAGCGATTTCCCCTTACTACCATCAGTGAATCGGGCACTTCAAATAGTGTCTGCTGCTCTTTCCACTGATAGTCCTCAATTTTTCCTCGAATAATTTTGGTAAGTGCTGGAGCTTCTCGATCCGTCATATCCTGATTAGTATGACTGTAGGCCAAGTACACCCAGCCGTTTTCATTATAATTTGGGTCAAGAATAATGTCCATATAGCCACCAGTACTGCTTTTGGTATGAGTAGGTGGTAGTCCTTGAATAGGTTTTGGATCAAGTTGTCCGTTAACCAGCCAGCGAATATTTCCGTTTCGCTCGGAGATTAATGCCTGCTGGTTGTCAATAAAAGCAATACCCCACGGGTAACTCAATCCTTCGGAAATCACTTCTTCTACCTCTAAGCTATATTCCTCAGTAGTCAACTGCTCAGGAATGGGCCGTTCGACCTGAGGCGAAACATCCTGCGCATCTACAATGTAATCAGTTACCGATCGGATTTGCTCATCACTTAAAACCTGGTTCCAAGCAGCCATTTCGGTACCAGGAATGCCGAAACGAATGTTGCGGATCATCGATCCCTTACCTCGCCCGTAGGTCCAATCTGTTTTAATCAGCGTCGTAGCAGAGCCCCCCTGCAACTGTGATCCGTGACACCCAGCACAGTAGGTGCGGTAGAGTTCGATTCCCTCTTGGGCTAGTACTGTAGTACTAAGAAGCGTAAGGCTGATAGCAGTACAAATCTTCACGGAACGGAAATACAGAAAGCTCATAGTAGACAAATACTAGGTTGTTAAATCATCGATATACTTACTCCTCACTTATCCGATAGCAATGGGGCGACCGGGCGATCCGGTAGCTCCTTTGAAGCGAAGCGGAGTAAAGATAAACAGAAAACGATAAAGCTGATCGGCTAATAATTTTTCAAAGTTCATGAATTCCAGGTTCCAGATACCATGCTGTAGCATCAGCCGATGGTGAACTACCCAGGCCGTGGCCTCATCAGTAATCACGTCGGAACCGACCATTGAGGCTTGCTTCTCAATCACCCAGTTGGCTACTTCTTCACCAATACCTGGGCCATTACCCAGCACTACCGGGTCAGGCCACTTACGCCACCAACCGAAGTTAAACAACAAAGCATCACCCGGCTGAATATCTTCTTCTGCTATTCCCTGACGTTGCAGAGCTTCTTGTACATCTTCCAAAGTTACTACGTATCCGGCAGGTAGGCTTGCTACCTCTTTAGCAGCCGCAATATCAATCAGAATACCTGTAGTAATGTAAGGCTTTACCTGCTCAACTCCGTTCTTGCGTAGTCCGGTGGGGCTTTCCATTTCTTCGGAAGTTACTCCGTTATAATAAACGTCTTGAGTGCTTCCGTCAATCATGGTTATTCGCTTACCAATGTGACCCGGTCCGTCGAACTGAGTACCAACCTGCCCAATCTGTGAGGTAACGGTTTCTACATTATACACTAAGTCTGGCCCCAGGGAATCACCAGAAGGTAGGAGAGGCAACGTTAACTCAAACTTCCGATTACCCACCAATGGCATAGTGGCTTCGTAAGGATACCCAAGTTCATAAACCTTTCCGGTTTGCACAGTTGCGAGTGATGAAAGAATCTTTGCGGGGGTAATCCAGTTGGAGCCCCCAGCCTGATCGTTCGCTCCCCACAGCGGGTGAGGCCACCATGGTTCTATTTCAGTAGGAGTCTGAGCGCGAACCGACATAGAGTTTAGGAATAAGTACAAGCAGCAAATTCCTGTTAATTTTATAAAAGAGTGCATGGATGAGTTTTTGGGATTTAGAAAGTCGGTAGAGTAATAGCGAATAGTTACTTTACTACAATGATAGCTAATTTTGAATATTTACTGCTGGAGACTCTGTGGCTGCTTTTGCTTATCTTGCCTATATTTTCAATATATTTCAGTTTTGAAGGGGAGGTAGTTTTGTGGAATCCAACGTCGCTAGCTCAGTCCTTTCTATTTTAGTATTTTGCTCTTGTATAGCGTCGTATATTGTAAGCCAACTATGCTAGTAAAAGCTACCCAATTTCTAAGTCTGCTGAAGATTATGTTTGTGTTTAACCTTCTACTGTTAGGATGTAGTGAAAAAAAAGAGAAACAGAAGGCAGAAAAGAAAAAAGCAAAAACGGCACTCACCATTATTAAAAACGACGACTGTTTGAATTGCCATAGTATTGAAGATAAATCGGTAGGCCCTTCTTACGTAAAAGTGGCGCAGCGGTATGAGTCAGATTATAGCACGGTAAATCGCTTGGCTAAAAAAATTATAGAAGGCGGCGGAGGGTTGTGGGGAGGTGGGCAAATGTCTAAACACCCTCTACTGAAATCTAATGACGCCCGAAGAGTGGTTCGCTGGATTCTCTCGCTAGATGATTCAGTAGCCAACCCAGATCCAATGATGACAATCCCGGCAATTAGCTTACGAGAAGCACTTGAAGCAAACCCGGCTGAGAGTGAAAATGGACTAACACTTTACGTGTATTCGCGAGAGACATCTGCCGACGTTACTCCCCAGCATACGGGAGTGGTAAAAAGAATTCATTTCACCGGGGCAGAAGCGTTTGAGCCACTGTCTGAGGGAAGTAGGCTTAAAATGGAGGGTTTTATAACAATTAATCAATCGGGTAAGTATTTCTTTAAGCAGGTACGAACAGGCAAAGGAAAAGTTATCCTCGATGGTGCTACAATTATTAACGAAAATGATTGGGATCGAGAAACCGATATTGATCTTTTACCAAGAACTTACCCTATTACGGTAGAATACCGAATGGAGCGAGAAAACAGTAAACTATCGCTACAGTGGATTACACCCGAGGACGAATATTATAGAGTAATTCCGGAGGAAGTATTTACGATTAGTTTACCTCAAAATCAGGCAGCGTTATGAGAACTATAGCTACTGTTTTTTGTGAGAGTTGTTATCAGCAGATAAAGGATATTTATGTCAAACAAAGATCAAGATAAGCCAGTGATTTTTAGGGGTTCAGTACGGAACCGCCGCTTATTTCTCAAGCGAAGTGTACTGTCAGCTATGGCCACGGCTTTGGGCACCCCTATTGTGCAAGCAGCTAAATTGCCGGCTGGATATACTCCCTTAGCGTTTACTATAAAAAGCAACCCAATGGACGGCAAAGACGCGGCGATGATTGTGCGTAATGATCGTCCTTGGAATGTGGAAGCCCCCCCGCACTTGCTAGACGAAGAAGTTACTACCTTCCCGAATATTTTCATCCGTAACAACGGCATTATTCCCCGGAATATTGATGCCAATACCTGGACATTAACTATTGGGGGTGAATCAGTAGAAGCTGAAAAAACCTATAGCTTAGCTGACTTAAAACAGAAGTTTCAGTCTCATACGTATCAGCTAACCTTAGAATGCGGGGGTAACGGACGCGCGGGATACTACCCACCAGCTTCGGGCAACCAGTGGGAAGAAGGGGCAGTTTACTGTGCCGAGTGGACGGGGGTTCGGCTACGCGATGTGTTGCAGGATGTAGGTCTGAAGGATGATGCGGTATACATTGGCTACTACGGAAAAGATAAGCACTTGAGTGGTGATCCTAACAAGGTAGTGATCTCGCGGGGTGTACCCATGGAAAAAGCACAGCAAGACGAAACGCTAATTGCCTGGGCGATGAATGGTGAAGATATTCCACTGGAGCATGGTTATCCGCTACGATTAGTCTGCGGAGGCTGGCCTGCTTCAGCTTCGGGCAAATGGGTTCATCGGATTGACGTTCGCAATCAGGTACACGACGGCCCCAAGATGGGCGGTAACTCTTACCGGGTACCTAAGTATACGGTAGCTCCTGGCGAAGAAGTGCCGGAAGAAGACTTTAAGATTATAGAGTCAATGCCCGTAAAGTCGCTGATTACCTACCCTAAGTCGGGGGCGATGTTTGATAAAAGTCGTAAGCTAACCGTACGCGGTCATGCCTGGGCAGGGGAGCGAAGCGTAAATAAAGTAGAAGTATCTACTGACTTTGGGGCTACTTGGCAAAATTGTGCTTTGAGAAAAGCTACTAACCGATTAGCCTGGCAGCGTTGGTCTACCGAACTAGAGTTTCCTATGACAGGCTATTACGAAGTGTGGGCGAAAGCTACCGACGATCAGGGCGTAGCCCAACCCATGGTAATTCCCGGCTGGAACCCCAAAGGCTATCTGAATAATGCTTGCCATCGGATTGCGGTAAAAGTGACGTAGGGAGAATGGGAAAATGGAAAATACAGAAGGTTTCTTATGAAAGTGCTTAATAGCACCCTACACTGTCCTCTTTTTTCCATCCTCCGTTCTCCCACTTTCTATTAAACAAATTTCTCATGAAACCATTGAAAAGCTTCTTGTTACTAATAGCGATACTAGTGCTAATTGCCTGTAACTCTAATACAGATACTAAAGAGCCCGTTGCTACGGAGCCACTTCCTTTGGAGGAAGCGAAGGTTCAGGATGGTAAGGATGTGGCTACGGGTCTAGCTGCCGGAGAAGGACTGAATATTGTAAAGAGTCATTGCTTGGCTTGCCACTCCGGTGCTTTGATTCTGCAAAACCGCTTTACCCGCGAAGGTTGGCATAAGAAAATCGTCTGGATGCAGGAAACCCAAGGTCTCTGGGATTTGGGAGATAGCGAACCTGTTATTCTGGATTACCTAGCAGCTAACTACGCTCCCGAAGAGTTCCGAGGCCGCCGTAAACCGTTGGCCGATATTGAGTGGTACGAGTTGGATCAATGAATGATGATGAATGAGTAATGATTAATATCTGCTGTCATTCGTCATTATTTATCAATCATTAATCATTCTGCTGTAACACCAAAATATAGTCTGTTTCTGAAGGTGAAGTTGCTTCAATCGTTCCGGTGGATGATGTTAATTGGGCTGAGGTGCTAGAATTATCGGAGGGGTTGAACCAGGTGGCTTCGTAGTCCGAGTGACTGGGGTTGTAGAGTTTTATTGTACTGGAGTGTGGGATGTAGGCCATCACAGTATTTTTATCAATCGACTGTACTACTGAGATAAAGTGATTATACTGCTCATCGCCAGGTTGTTCGGCCAATAGTTCGTTAGCCGGACGGAGGTTCCACCATTCGTACTGATTCAAGAATTCCGCTAAGTAGCCAATCTGTAAGCTGCCGGGAAAATCAATGCTTTCGCGCCAAGTGCTGAGTTTCTCAGGCGTTCCGTGGTTTAAGATACTTTCACCCTCTCGTATCCAGGGCCAGATGGCGTTGGCTCCGTAGGTAATACCCGACATGGGCGTGGCGAATAGGCTCCAGTAAGACGCATTGCGAACATCTTCGGCATCAATGGTGGGGCGAATTTCTTCGTAGTTAGGTTCCAGGTTGATGACCGGACGAGCGGGTAGGTGAGGCCAGCGGGTGGCAACCTCCCCTTTATTAATCCAGTCTACCGTACCCTGCCCATCGGAGTGGCTCGATTGGTAACCGACGATATCCAGCCAATCTTCGGCGGCGTGGTTATCGCCAATCCACAGCCGACCGTGGGGATGTTGGGCTACTAAACCGGGAGGGTCATCGGCAAACACCCTTCGGCCAATCTCTAACCAGCGTTGTTCGTATTCCCGGGCGTAGCGACCGTCGCCCCCTAGCATCCAAACGACCTGATTGCCTCCGTAGCGGGCTACTTGGTAGCGGGCTAGCATCACGGCCTCTTCCAACGGTAAGCTGTAACCCGGACTAAGGTAGCGCCCCGTAACCGCAGGCAACGCCCACAGTAGCACGGGGGCAGCAATTAGTCCGTACTCATTTACTCGGTCAATTTTACCGTCCATATGCTGGTAGAATTCGGGATTTACCCGTAGTTGATCGGAGTATTCGTAAGCCGTTTGCCCCTGGCTGTTCTGATCGCCCCCGCGCCATTGGGTGGTGACTAGCTGAATAACATTGTAGTTATGATCTACCCGGTGCTGCAAGTACGTATCCCATTCTTCCTCAGTAGACTTCAGCCCACCGTTCCAAGCGGTGCAACCTATCCACAGAAAAGGCGTGCCATCGTGGTAGGCCAGATGATACGTTCCTTTGGGTTGGGTGAGCGTACCTCGTTGATAGAGGGTAAGATTAGTATCGTTAGCCTCACAGGTGAAACTGTCCTGCTGGGCGTGCAACCCGGTGTTGGCAGTATCGGAGCAGGTGGTTTGGTACTGCCATTCTCCCACCTCATCCGGGGCGAAGCGTACCTTGAAGGTGGTGCCCCCGTCCCAAAAGCCGTTGATCTTTATGGTTCGTCCGCTGGGGGCGGTGAATACGGCGTGGAAGTCTTTAAGATCGTAGAGGGGATTATCGTAAGCCTGGGAGCTGGTGAAGCTTTGCTCAAATTTTTCCCATTGGGGGACGGTGGTTTGACCTTTTACGGTAATGGTAAGTATTAGAAAGGAGACAAGTAGCCAGGAGGTTTTCATGTTGTGTGAGTGAATGTTTGGATGATAAGTATAAGGAAAAATTTGCTAACAAGATGGAATGGTATGTTTAGATTGATTAATACATTATTCCTTTAGGTATGGCTGTAGTTGCTGACGAAAAAGTGTTGATGACGGCGGTATGGTCTATATTGCGCTGGGAAAAATGAGAATTCGCTTGGTAATCTTATTTTTCTGAGCAGAAAAGTGTCAATTTTGTCGTCAGTGGGAGTGTTTCAACCTGAAAAATGATGATTCTGGTGGGAAATAGATTTATTTGACTTGATGTATTACTATTCTGTTGGAATATAAGGTTTTTTGAGGTGGGAATTTAGTTTAGAAGTACTGAGGTGTGGTTTTTCTAAGCTGAAAACTATACTACTAACTGTTTTACCGCGCGATTGTATCGCGGGGCTTTATGCCTTAATGTACCACCTATGCACTTGCTTGTTAGTGGCTGTTCATTTCTTTTGTCTTGAAACAAAAGAAACGGAACCAAAGAAAAATTCAAGCGGTCCCCGCCGGGAAAAATTCAAAGCTTCCCCGCTATGAGCTTACACACACCCCGCTGAACTTTCAAGCTTACCCACCGAACGGGTATAGACTGTTGACAATACTTTTTTAACTTTTTTTAGCCACTTTAAAGTTGTATCTTTTTGTCCATTAGACTGCACAATGTAATGGCCCAACACCACAAGGTAACGTTGGTTATCGATGATAACCGCCAGGAGGAATTATTGGCTTCCTGGCAAAAGGTAGAAGATGCACTAACTAAGATAGCTAGTCTGAGAGCAGATAGCTTAGCCCCGCTACAGAAGCTAATGCGGCAGACGCTAGATGAGCAGGAAGGCTTTACTTCCATATGCGAAGATGCCCGATTGCAACCCCGGATAGTACACCTCAGTAGTGATTCTCCGGCACTGACCAACTTACCCTGGCGGTTAGCCATTGCCGATGTACCTCAGCTTTATCTGGTAAAGGGATTAGCCACCGAGAAGACTCCGACAGTGCCCGCTGTTGCCAAAGAACTACCGCTGAAAGTACTGGTGATGATTAGCGCCCCAGAAAATTCTACTGGAGGGCGACTTAATTATGAAGAGGAAGAAGGTTTGATTCTTCGAGCGTTTGAGCCGCTGTTTAATTCCGGGTTGGTAGAGATTGACTTTTGCGAAGATGGTTCGCTGGAAACTTTAGAAGCCAAGCTCAAACGGAATTCCTACCATGTGCTGCACTTCAGCGGGCACGGTACGTTTGACCCCGAGCATGGTACACTACTGGAGTTGGAAGATCAGCTCACGATGGCGCAGAAAGTGGCGACCGGAAATGAGTTTATCCAAAGTTTGAATGTGAAAGAAGCCCACCGCCCCAGTTTGGTGCTACTTTCTTCCTGCCTTACGGCCAAAGGAGGTGAAGATAAACACTTGCAAGGCCTAGCATTAGATTTACTCGAAGCCGGAGCGCCAGCTACCGTGGCCATGTCGCTGAGTGTGTTAGATACCTACGCTACCCAGTTCGCCGGACAGTTCTATAAAGCGTTAGCGGAACGGCTTACTATTTACCAAGCATTTCACCGGGGCTTACAATCTATTAAAGAACTGGAAGCTAAACAAAAGCCGGAAGCTGCTCCAGCTCAGTGGATGATCCCTCAGTTGCTTACCCAGCCCGAACTGGAGCATATTGTGGACTGGGAGAAAGTTGGAGAAGCCGCTCAGGTGAAAAAGGATAACCGACTATTGTTCGGCGAATACAGCCTACGGGATGAGCAGCGACCGGAAAACTACCGCTTTGTAGGCCGACGGAAAGATAGAAAACGGGCGTTACCGGTGCTAATGGAAGGAGGTAGCGTGCTACTGCGCGGACAGGGAGGAGTTGGTAAGACTTCCTTGGCCGAGCATTTAATTAGCCGCTTGCTGGCCGCTAAAGGAGGGCGACTAGCGGTGTTTGCCTTTAACGAAACCACCGCCGACCTGGAACACGTGCAGGAAAAGCTGATTGAGTATTTAGAGAAAGAAAAAGATATACGAAACTTCAGTATCCGCTACGATATTGAAGATGAACCTTCGGCTTTACGACGCTGCAATCGTTTATTGGCCGAACTGAGCGAACATCGGGAGCCGGTCTTTGTCTTTGACAATCTGGAAACCCTGCAAACCGAAGCGGGTAAATCCTTTAAAGATGAGCACAGTGATACGGCCAAGCTGTTAGAGCGACTCAACCAGATGAATATTCCAATGCTACTCACCTGCCGCTACCCGGTGCCGGAAGCGGGTGAGGTAACGGATCTAGACCTGAATACCGTTTCATTTAATGATTTTTTAAGAAAATGCTTACAGCTTTCGTTACGAGAGTTGCCCCAACGTCTTAGAGAAAAAAAATTAGCCATAAGTAGTCTGGAAGCCAGCAATCTTACCTACCGGGCGGTGGTACAGTGGCTCTACGATACCTTTGGAGGCAACTACCGGGCCTTGGAGTTTTTTGATAAGATTTACGATGCGGAAGGAAAACGGTTAGATGAGGCTTTGCGGAGTCTGGAAGATTTTAAGGATAAGTTTAGTGACAAAAAGGAGGAGGTATTGCAACAAATGAGCAGAAACCTGCTCTTCAGCGAACTAATCTCCACCTTGGAGACGGCTGAACGCGATACCCTAGCCTTACTGGCTAACTTCCGTATACCAGTGCTGCTACTAGCACTGGATATGCAGATAGAGAACGATCAATATGCCAAGCTATTGAACGAACTGGCCCAATTAACCTTAGTGGAGATTCGCCCAGCTCCAGCTTCAGCTTTGATTTATTATTATGTAACCCCGCTAGTAAGAGAGCTATTAGAAGAAACTAGAGGTATAGTTGCTTTCAATCATGAGTTGGCTGGTCGGTACTACCGTCATTGTTACCATCAGGTAAATTACTGTAACTGTGACGACCTAGCGGAGGCATGGCATCACTTTCTATTAGCTGATAACAAGGAAGAGGTAAACCGATCGGGTAGCATTTTGACAAGATATTATTATGATTGTTCCCTATTTCAGCAAGCATTGTATTATGGTAGAATAACAGAAGATTGCTGTAAGGCGGGCACTGACAGCGTTATTTTCAATCGTCTAGGATTAATTTTTAAAATATCTAGCAGTTTAGATCGGGCGCTGTACTATTTCCAACTATGTTTGCGAGATTCTCGGTTGAAAGGAGATAAAAAGAGTGAAGCATTGACGCTAAATAACCTAGCCACATTAGCTCATGATAAGAGCGATAATACTATGGCATTAAAATATCTAAGACAAAGTCTGGATATACAACGAGAAATTAGAGACATGAATGGAGCAGGCTTAACATTAAACAATATTGGTTTATTTTACAAAAAGCAAGGAAATTATGGTCAAGCTTTAGAATACTACGAACAAAGCTTAGCATTGACGCGAGAGCTCGGGGACAGACAAGGAGAAGCATTGGCACTAAATAATCTAGCTGCTACTTTCCAGGCGAAGGGTAATATTACTCAGGCATTGGAGTATTTAGAGCAGAGTTTAAATATTAGGAGAGATATTGGAGATAAAATCGGAGAAGATGCAACTTTGAACAATATTGGCATGATCTATAAAGTGCAAGAAAATTATGGTAAAGCACTAGAATATTTTGAACAAAGCTTAGTCTTAGCGCGAGAGACAGGAGATAAAAGAGCAGAAAGAGCAGTATTGAACAATATAGGTGAAGTTTATAGAAAGCATGGTGGCTATGACCAAGCATGGCAGTATTTAAAACAAAGTCTGGTTTTATCTCAAGATACGGGTGACAAACGGGGTGAGATTCTAGCTCATTTTAATTTGGGTTCTCTAGCAAAAAATAAAGATACCGCCTTATACCATATGGAACAGTGTCTAGTTATAGGGCGTGAGATCGGGGATAAACAATGGGAAAGTAAAATACTAGATAATATAGGCGTAATTTTTGAAAATGAGGGCGATTATGATCGAGCGATACAATATTATGAACAGAGTCTAACTATAAGGCGGGGTATTGGGGATATTCAAGGAATTTCAGATTCGCTGTATAATATGTCGATCATTGCCCAAGAAAAGGAAGACCACAAGCTTGCTTTTGAATATAAGTCTGAGGCTTGGAAGCTGGCATGCCAAGTTGGTTATATTAAAGGTGTTTTTGAGTATGGATACTCATTTGCTCTAATGCTAGTAAAGGCGGGTGCTAAAGATGAATGTCTTCAGGTACTTCGTCAATCTTACGAACTATGTAAAGCAGCTAACTACCGCCGGGCCGAAGAACTAGCAGCTCTTATTCAACAACTGTAAAACCCACCATCCTAAACATTATGCCTAACCCCACCCGCAAAGAGATTAAAGTAGTGATCACCTGCCCCTGCGAACGAAAGAAAGAAATACCTAAAACGTTTGTTGTAGAAGAGGGCAGCGCTCCCGCACCGGCCGAGTTTGAGTGTCCCTACTGCGATAAAATGATTCAGGTCACACTGCCCAACACCACCGTTAAAGATGGGGATGTTATTCGGAGTTTTCCTAAAAAGTAATGTATGGAAAATCAGGAAGAATCCATTAAGCTACCTGGTAAGAAGGCCTCCGAGGAAGATAAAAGCTGGCACGAGTTTGTCCGTGCCCAGCAGCAAAAAGAAGCCGAGCGGGTAGAAGATGCCGCCAAGTATCTGTCCGGCATGATCGGTATTGCCTTCGCCATTTTTCTCAAAACCGATGCCGATGCTTTCTCCCACCAGGCTTCTTCCGGTACGGTCACTTGGGCCGCCGGTCTCTGGCTGCTATCGCTCTGCATCAGCTTTTTCATCTTCTTTCCTTGGAAGTACGCCTACTCTACCCACAGCGCCGAGAGCATCCGCCAAATGAACCGCCGGACAGTACGCGTAAAACGAAGCCTTCTTATTGCCAGCATGGCCTTGTTCTTCATTGCGCTACTGCTACTCGCTTTCGTCTATTTTCAACCTACTGTCATTATCCAAATGAATGAGCAGTAGCTCTTCTTTGTTGAGTTGCTGTATAGAAGTCTGATTAAGTATCTTCATATCCAAGTGGGAGACCCTGGAACTCGTTACGTTCATCCGGGAACACGTGAAAAGAGTTAGTATGTGTTCAGTTTGGTGGGTAAGCCTGAAAGTTCAGCGGGGTGTGCGTTAGCTCATTGCGGGGAAGCTTTGAACTTTTCCCGGCGGGGACCGCTTGAATTTTTCTTTGGTTCCATTTCTTTTGTCTTGAAACAAAAGAAATGAACAACCACCAACAAACAAGTGCGTGGTTAGTATCTATGAGCATTAAATGTACTAGCAATACCTATGCTCGAGATTCCGGGTCTCGCTTACTAGCCTGGAATGACGTGTAGGAGGGTGAGAAGTAGACTGCCGGGAACATTGTACGGGAAGAAAGAAAAATATCCGAAATATTACCTCAGTAAGAAACCCCCACACTCAATACAGCTTCATAACCTCTCGCCTCCTTATCTTTAACGTTAAAAAACCATGAAAAAGAATACCATAGAAGCCCGTATACTCGCCGGAAGGCTTGCCCTAGAAAATGCCCGTAAGAACGCTGAAATTAAAGCAGCCCTGGCTCAATACGGATACAATGATGCCCGTCTACAAGAAGGCGAAGATAAGTTAGAGGCGGCTGCTCAGTGGCAAGCAACGCAGCAAGACTTATATACTAGCAAAACTGAGCTAAGCCGTCAAATTGCCCAAGATGAGCAAGAGTTAGTAGACCTATATACCAATCACCTCACCATTGCCCGTTTTGCTTTCAGAAATGACGAAGCTTGGCAAAACACCTTGCAACTCAATGGTGCCCGGATCAAAGTCCGTGCTGGAAAGCTAGAGCAAATCCGCACCTTCTACCGTCGGTTGACCAATCCGGCCATCAATATGATGAAAAAGTTTGGAGCGGTAGCGGAAGAGATCGCCCAGGCTCAGGCCATGTCTGATTCACTGGTAGACGTACTGAGTGACCGCCAGAACCGTCAGGCGGAAGCCCAGCAAGCCATCCAGCACCGCAACCAAGCGATGAAAGCTTGGGAAACCTGGTTCGATAAATTTACTCGGGTAGCCGAGGTGGCTTTAACCGACCAGCCGCAGCTAGCGGAGGCCCTCAGCATTGAAGTGCGCTCCTAACAAAACCCTACGACTTCTTGAGTGGGTTCATTGCTCATATCTACTTTCTTGCCCTAGGCAATTATCTCGCATGCTTCACCCGGTGAAAAACATTTAACCACTGGGTAAGCTGCTGAAAGATAAGAAATTTGTCCAACGCCCGTTTCTCGGCACTGAAACTCATCTCCTCTACTACTTTAGGCTTACCTAGCAGTTCGTTCAGGTGCTCAGCAATATGGTTCGGGTCTTCCGGGTGGTGCAGCAACCGTCCGTCAATCTGGTTGCGAATCTGATTACGCAATCCGCAGGCATTACTACCGAGTACGGCAATCCGTTTGCCCATCGCTTCGGTAGCTGTCAACCCAAAGCCTTCTTGTAGGGAGTTCTGAACCACCAGATAAGAACTTCGCTGAAGAGCGTTCACGATTAAGGCGTTCTCCTTGGGCGAGTCCATCGGTAGTTGCAGCAGCACAATATCTTTTTGCAGCTTAGCAGGTAAATCCATATAAGCGGCTACCAACTCCTCCAGCACCTGCTTTCCTTCCGGGTCATCAGCCACTGATTTTGGATCAGGTCCCGCCATCACCAACCGCGTACTGCGAATACGCCGAGTTTGCCGACTGCGCGACTTACCGTTTTCGTGGTTCATCTTTTTAAGCTCCACAAAACCCTGCATCAGCGGCAAAAAACCTTTAAGTCGGTCCCAGCGTGACACTTGGGTGAGAATAGGGCGGAACAATAGCCCAATATCATCGCCATTGCTGGCTGGGCCAAAGGTGCCATCGGGCTGCAACCGCTTTACTTTGTGTTTGTACGCCGGATATAGTGAAGGATGATCAGATTTTAGTAATCCGGCATTACCCAGTATTCCGGTCAGTTTGTGTAATGATAGCGGACGGTTCTTATGCGAAAGCGGGTCGAGGCTGGGGTGAATCAGTGCTACATTACCCGATAAGCCTTCAGGAATATATTCAGGGCTAGAGAACACATACTGATCATAGGCTTCCAGGTAAGGGTGCAGAAAGTCCCACGCCCGGTTAGTGTTAGCGTTAGAATAATCCAGACCGATGTGGCAACGCCAGATCATTTTTACATCGACTAGTTTCTTCAGTTCGACTGCAATACCCGCCGGCTGCGGGTCATGAATCACGACAATATCGTTCTTCTGCACATGTTGAGCCAGAACTTGAGCGTTCTCGCGGTTAACCCGTTCGTATAGCGCTTGGTCTTCCGCCGTGATCTCGGGGCCGGGCTGGCCGTGAATAAGATTGTGAAGGTTCTTGGTAAGCGCAAAGAATTGCTTCTCGTTGCTCTCCATAATCATCCAGTCGGCTTTCAGACCTAGCTGTCGCAGCAAACTGATCATGCGGGGCATCATTTCAGCTACACCTCCGCCGTGCTCGGTAGAGTTCACCATCCAGATTTTCTGGCGGCGTAGCGAAGGTTTAAGCTGAAGGGCTTCATTATAAAAGGCGTTGTAAGCAGGAACTAAGGTGGCATACGCCAGATAGTTTTCCAGCAACACTCCTTCTTCTACGTGGGCTTGGTACATGGTTAAAATAGGTTAGAGTAGATCATTTAATTGCTTGGTACAGGATGCCAAATGTGGACGATCAATAGTAGGGTAATCCTGACCTAGTAGTTTGATTTTTATTTGCTAAGTAAGGTATGGCAGGAGCCAGATAAAATGATATTTGTCAGATATTGTCCGAACTTATATCATAGCGATCCCTCTTAAAGTATGACTCTCAGGTATGTATAAAAAGGCACTTTTCAGAATCATACCAATTACACCTCATATGATATGCTGTTCATGAATTGGGGGTTGGGTCAACGGAGTACGGAAAAAGGCGGAATTTACATTATGGTATCTTCCTGCATTCCCTCTTCCATTGTTAATTGCCCATCGTTTTATTGCCCACGGATTTCAGTATGGCGGATTTCGCCCCCACTGCTGCCCACTCGGAACATGAACCCGAGTACAATGATACCCAGCACCAAGGTGGCAATGCTTAATAATCTCCCTAAACCGTAGATCGTTTTGCGGGTAAAGAAGAAGCTAGCTAGAGCTAGTAAGCCTAACCCATCCATAAACCATACGGCAATTTCAGCTATCTCCTCGTGCTCGTGGATCACATCGTGATCGATACCAATTTCTTCCACAATCTCTTCAGCACCCTCGCCACTCAAGTAAACGGGAATGGTAATGAGGGTCATCAAGATTAAGATAATCAGTCCAGTATTAAGGAGGCTTTTGTTTTTTCCAAATACCCCAATGCCGAGTAGCACGGTGCCAAACAGTGTACCGATGATCGGAAAGTGGTTGAGAGCGAGGTGGATTTGGGCGTCGTTCATGTATTGAGTTTTAGGGTAACGGAAACCGGAAACCGGAGACTGGAGTCCGGAGTTTAAAATTGACGATTAAGTGTCAGCTTTGGTAAACACGTTTTCGGCCTTCGGCCTCCGTAGATTGTTTTGTAAGTTAGGAGGATGCATTTCCTTTTGCAAACGTTTTATTCTTGTAGATCGTAGCGTTGCTACTAACTTTTGTATGCTAAAGTTATGGCTTTGCTAACGATTTGTCTTTCGTTAACGTTGTGCAGTTGAAAAGCTGTATAAAGCTTATGGCGGAAGAATATTCACATCATTGTAATCACGACCACAATCATCACCAGCACGGTCGGGCCCACGTCCATCCGGTGACTAGTAATCTGAAAGTAGCGTTTCTGCTGAACTTACTTTTTACCATTATTGAATTTGTGGGGGGAGCACTTACCAATTCGGTCGCTATTCTGGCAGATGCCGTGCACGACTTGGGAGATACCTTCGCTATCGGTTCCGCATTGTTTTTGGAAAACTACTCTCAGAAAGGCCGTAGTAAAACCTTCTCTTTTGGCTATAAACGATTTTCGCCGCTCAGTGCGCTCATTAATTCTATTATTCTGCTGGTAGGTTCTATCATCATTGTGTATGAAAGTATCCCTCGGCTGCTTAATCCAGAACCAGTGGCATCAGAAGGGATGATGTACTTAGCGATATTAGGTGTACTCATGAACGGAGCGGCAGTACTAAGGCTGAAGAGGGGAGGGAGCTCTATTAACCAACGAACAGTCATGTTGCATTTAATGGAGGACGCACTAGGCTGGGTAGCGGTGCTTATTGGTAGTGGAGTGATGCTAGTGACCGATTGGGTAATTATCGATCCGCTCTTATCCATCGGCATCGCTCTGTTTATTCTCTGGAATGCCTTCAAAAACCTACGTAAAGTGCTGATGATCTTCCTGCAAGCCACCCCCGAAAACATGGATATTGAAAGTATTCGCCGAAGGCTTTGCTCGCTTGATGAAGTAGTAGATATTCATGACACTCATCTGTGGACGATGGATGGGCAGTACCATATACTATCTGTACACTTGGTTATGGAAGAAGACAAGCGACTGAACGAGTTAGCTGATCTACGAATCAGGATACAGCAGCAGCTAGCCGAATACCATATTGATCATATTACTATTCAGTTTGAAGTAGTAGGGGAGAAATGTGCGTTAGAAACCCATTAAGCGGAGACCGGAGACCGGAGACCGGAATCTGAGGGTTAGAAAAGAGATTCAGAGTATACTATGAAATGATATGCTTCTACTAATCGTGGATGATAAATGACTAGATATTAATAAAAAAAACACGGACTCCAGTCTTCGGATTCCGGTTTCTGTTAATAATTATGAACAGCACTACCCAAGAGAAATTTAGCGAACAAGTAGATCGGCAACGCTGTTTACAAATTGCCTTCTGGCTGAGTATGATTACGATCTTCTACAATGCACTAGAGGGAATTATCTCCACCTACTTTGGTTTGCAGGACGATACGCTAGCGCTATTTGGCTTTGGTATCGATAGTTTCGTGGAAGTACTTTCAGGAATTGGGATTGCTCATATGGTATATCGGATGCAAAGCAATCCTACGGTGCAGCGCGACCGATTTGAGAAGCAAGCTTTACAACTAACTGGCTTCTGCTTTTACTTTCTCGCGATTGGTATGATGCTAACATCAGGCCTCACGATTTGGGCGGGAGAGCAGCCTCAGACTACATTAGTCGGAATCATTGTCGCACTAGTCTCTATTGCTTCCATGTACTTTCTGGTGAAGTATAAACTGAGAGCAGGGCGTAAGCTTGATTCTCAGCCGATCATTGCTGATGCCAACTGTACTAAAACCTGTTTGTACTTATCGGTATTGTTATTGGTTTCTAGTGGTCTGTACGAACTATTCCATATCCCCTACGTGGATGCAATAGGAGCCTTAGGTATTTCCTGGTTTGCCTTTAAAGAAGGCCGGGAAGCATTTGAAAAAGCGAAGGGTAAAGAGTGTGGGGATTGTTGTTGACGGAAACTAGGCACCAGAGTCCGGAGATCGCAAGCAGATACGTCACTAATATATCTATCCCTTATGTGCCTTTGACCTCCGGTCTTTGTTTTGCACTCCTCTTATTTCCCTGCTTAAAGGAAAAAATGATTTGGGTCAAGACAAAACCTTAGCGAAGCGTTCAAGTGATGCTTTTGGACACCACTCTGGTAAAATCGAGAAAGGCAGTAGAGTACGCCAAATCGCGCGCCGAGTTTACTCCAATCTTTATGAAAGTAGACGAACTAGCGATTGGCTTGAAGGCGGTAAATGATTTACCCCAACTGTACCAGGAAGTAGATCAGCTTTGCAAGGATTTGAACGATACCATTATGCAGTTGGGTAGCAAGGCTTACGCAGAAGTACTGGCGTACTACAACTCAGTAGAGTAGGTGGCTAAAATGAACCGCCCTCAAGCTAAAGCCGTGTTTGAAGATCTCAAGAAACCGTGCGAACGTAATTAATGATCAGGACACTGACAAATTATGAGAATCAGCCTATCCAGCTTTGTTTTTCCTTCTTTATTCTTATTTTTTGTATTTTCACTTCTTCCGAAGTCTTCGTGGAAAGGTCTAGATATATTTTCAAACTCACAATAAGTATCAAACCTCACCTCACTAGGATTAATTTTTATGCTACTTGCTGGGTTAATTGGATATCGTGAACTAGAAAAAGGGCAACAGTGGACTAAAGAGGCGCAATGGTAGCCTGATGAATATCGGCTTTGCATAAATAAGTTTGAAAAAAGCAAGACGAATATTAATTGAAGCGAAAAAATTGTGCTAATGTAGCTTTTAAGCACTGAGTATATTACTTCTCGTCAAAAATCCGTTTGATTCTTAGAAATATCTAGTGCTATTCCTGATATAATTTAATAAATAAGACAAATTGGCACTTGAATAAAAAGTAATATTTTGCCTGAACTTGCCAAATCTGCCTCTTTTTCTTCTCGCTTTTTTAGCTAAGTTTGTGCATGTAGGGCGAGGGGCTAAGTTAATTAAATAGTAAAGGGGGTATGGTAAGTAGTTAAAAGACAAAGTGAAGAAAAGTAAAGTAAGTTCGGTGTGGAACGACGAATGGTAAAAGAAGGATTTGTAAGCTACTAACCATAGTGTGAACTAGTGATCGAGTTGCTATAGGATAATTAGCGAAGTAGAGTATTAGGGCAGAATGAGAAGCAAAAGGTGTTTATTGGTAATAGACGAGATAAATCTTACATGCTAACTGCAAAGAATAATTTGGGAAGTGTTAGTAGACTAACTTCCAATTGAGTAATATGACTGACGTAACTATGCGAGTAGAAAATCTGGGAAAGCAGTACAAACTAGGTTATCAAAAGGCCGACTCATTCTGCGAAAGCCTGTCACGGATGTTCCGGCGTAATAGTAGCTATTCAGAAGACAACCTGACCCCTAAGACTCAAGACCTAAGACCCAATTCTTTCTGGGTCTTAAAAGGTGTTAACTTTAAAATTAAACGGGGCGAAGCCGTTGGTATTATTGGTCACAACGGGGTAGGGAAAAGTACATTGCTGAAGATGCTCTCCTGCATTACTGAACCTATTAAGGGTCGCTGTGAAACCTTTCGTCGGGTATCCTCGCTACTGGAAGTAGGTACCGCCTTCCATCCCGAACTAACTAAACGGGAGAATATCTACCTCAATGGTACTACCTTAGGGATGAAACGCGAGGAGGTAAAAGCCAAGTTTGATGAGATTGTAGCCTTTTCGGGAGTTGAAAAATTCCTAACGATTACGTTTTAGTATGAGCATTCCTTTTATAAGCAGTTATGCAGAATACTTCAGTATACTACGAAAGTTTGCTGGGAAAAGTATGTATGTACTAATGATGCTTTCCCTAGCAGTCGCCTCTACCGATGGGATTGGAATTACCATGTTGCTGCCTCTACTAAAGGCTAGTGATATGGCTGGTGAGGATGAAGTGCAGCGGGACTTATTTGCTCAAGTATTTAAATTTTTAGGTATTCCCCAAACCTTTGGTTGGGTACTAGGAGTAATTGGGATACTTTTTCTGATTAAGGGAATTATCAAATATCTAGAAGGTTACCAAGGAGCGCACATTAGATCTAATTTATTCACCAAATGGCGTACTCAGCTTCTGCAATATTATAAGAATCTGGACTATCAATATTATGTTTCTAAAAACACTGGACACTTTACTAATGTAATTAATGGACAGGTAGCCGGTGCTTCTCAATTTGTATTATTATACTCCCAGTTTAGTTCAAGAGCATTAACGGCTATTGTATATCTTGGATTAGCTTTTTTTCTTAATTGGCGGTTTTCCATAATGGCTATAGTAGCTGGTTTATTTGTTATTGTAGTTCTTAGAGGTATTGCCACTGAAACCAAGCGTATTTCCGTACTGAATGCCACAGAAGCAGGGGTGTTAAATAAATTTTTGATTCAGCTTTTACAATCATTCAAGTATTTACAGGCTACCGCCCGCTTTTCATATTTAGAGAAAAGTGCTAACGAGAGTATTCAAAGGTTGTCATTGTATCAGTTAAAAGTCGGAAGGCTATCAGCTCTTTTAGTAGCTGTGCAGGAGCCACTAGGGATGGGCTTCATGATTGGGATTATGCTTTATCAGGTAAATGTATTGAATGAACCCTTAGCCCCTCTGTTAGTAGTACTAGTTTTGTTTTACCGAACTATGAATACGCTGATGCTAGCTCAAGGACAATGGCAGCAAGTTATGAATTTGGCAGGTAGTTTGGAAGTAGTAGTTAGAGAATTTGAAGAGGTGGGTCAGCACCAGGAAAGTAACGGGTATGTTACCATACCATTATTTAAACGAGTAGTTGAATTTCAAAACGTTAGCTTTGCTTTTGGTAAGTCAAGTGTTATTGAAGATGTCTCTTTTAGTATCCCTAAAAATACTACCGTAGCCCTAGTTGGAGAATCTGGCTCGGGTAAAACGACCCTGACTGATCTACTGAGCCTGCTTCTGAAACCGAAAAATGGGCAGATTTACTTTGATGATATCATTGCTAATCAGTTAGAGTTAGAGTCATGGCGAAGGAAAATCGGGTTTGTAACCCAGGATACCGTCATTTTTGATGACAGTATTGCTAACAATATTACTTTATGGGAAGGAGAATTTGAGGTGGATGAGGATACACAACAAAAGGTAAGATATGCAGCACAACAGGCACATTGTGATGGGTTTATATCTGATCTGCCTAATGGATACAATACGCAGATTGGAGAAAGAGGAGTAAAGTTATCGGGAGGGCAAAAACAACGTTTGTCTATTGCTAGGGAACTTTACAAAAAGCCTGAAATACTGGTGTTAGATGAAGCCACATCAGCACTGGACTCCGAATCAGAGCGATATATTCAGGAAAGTATCGATGCTCTGAAAGGTACCATGACGGTCATTATCATTGCCCATCGACTATCAACTATTAAAAATGCTGATAAGATAATTGTACTAGATCAGGGAAAAGTTAAAGAAGAAGGGTCATTTGAGGAGCTAACAGCAGTGGATACCCATTTTCGACTAATGGCTGAATATCAGAGGTTATAATAGTCACATAATAGGCTACTACTAAAAGATTTTATTACTACTAATATGGATGTACTTTTTGTAATGCCTAATTGGGATTCGCCCTCTGAGCTTTGGATGCACCGTATGATTGGTATGATGGATGAACAGGTTGATACTATTGCTTGCTTTGACCCGAAGAGTAAGTACTACAAAGGTAAAATTCCAACACTAAACCTGCATGATCGGTCGCTTTATGCTAGGGTGAGAGGTAAGCTAAATAGGCCTTCTAAAGAGGATTTAAGATCCTACATGAATAAAGTAGTTCAGGCCACGATAAAGAAGAAAGGGATCAAGAAGTTGTTTATTCACTATTTAACTTCCATAATTGACCTTAAGAAAACTCTTGAAAATGTAGACATACCTATCTATGTACATTGCCATGGTTTTGATGTGATGTGGGATAGACTAAACTCAAATGGCGTTTTACTACACCCGGAGAGCTATGTAAGAGAAGTAAAGGCACTTAGCAATAAGATAACTTTTATTGCTAACTCTGAATATACAGCAGGTAGGCTACGAGAAATTGATATCAAGGATGAACACATAATTATTAAAAGTTATGGGGTCGAGTATCCTTTAAAACCTAAGATAAGAGAAAAGAGAGATAAGCTTAAGATTCTATATTTAGGTAGATTTACGGATTTTAAAGGTCCCGATATGGTGGTGCAGGCTTTCGACTTAGCGAGGCGAAAAGGCATGAATGCCGAACTAATTATGGCCGGTGATGGCCCCTTGATGTTTACCTGTGAAGTGCTAAGAAGAAGGTCTGTGTATAAAGATGATATTCATTTTTTAGGGGTTACGGACGCTACTACGGGTATAAAATTACGGGATCAAGCTGATATATTTACAGCACATAATTGCAAGGGAATATTTTCTAATCAGGAGGAGGCTTTAGGGGTAAGTATATTAGAAGCTATGTCAGCTGCGCTTCCTGTAGTATCTGGAAGAAATGGTGCGCTTGTAGAAACGGTTGCTAATCAAGAAACTGGAATACTAGTAGAACCAGGAAGTGTAGAAGAACATGCTGAGGCTTTTCTTCAATTAGCAAACAATTATGACTTAAGGATCTCTATGGGAGTAGCTGGTTGGGAGCGGGTAAAAAGTGGCTTTTCATATAATTTAGAGAAAAAGATACTTTCTAATATATTTGGAAATTAGATGTGATTGGTTTTAAAGATATTAATCATCTGATGCTTCAATTCGTATCAAAAGAAACCTTACTTACTAGTTCTACTTGTTATCGGTTGAGCCCTGTGAATATGGAGGTTGAAGATCATCACATATTTGCTCGAGCAATGGAAAGAGAGATTCCTGCTAGTTTTGCTTATTCATTTAAAAACTGTTTGATAAGTAATAGAGTGATACTCAGTAAAAGGAGGGTGTTCTTTAATCTTACGGAGTCATATCAGAAATTTTCCAAACGGGATAGGTTAGTATGGTGGCTCAATTTACTTCAAATATTGATAAAAAAGGTTTATATTATAGATCAGGGAATTTGGGTTTATCGTTTAGGCTGTGGAGGATATTTTCACTGGATGACAGAAGCTCTGCCTCAACTTTTAGCTTTGGGTAAAAAAGTACAAGGGCGACAGGTCTTAATACCACAGTTTTATCAAGATAAACCTTATATAGGCAATTCGCTACGGTTTCTCGGAGTAGAGCCAGTATATCTAGAAGATGATGTGGCATATCGGGTAAATGATCTGATCGTCCCTGACTTATTAGCACCTTCTGGTAATTACAATGAATCAACGATTCAACGACTAAGAACACGGATGACTCAAAAGTTCAACGGTAATGAGCCTAATAGGCTAATTTATATAAGTCGAAAGAAGAGAAATAAGAGAATAATCTTAAATGAAGAAGAGGTCATTCAAACTATTGATAAGTTTGGCTTTGAGATTATTTATTTTGAAGACTATAGTTTTGAGGAACAAATAAAAATAGCGAGTGAATGTAAAATTATGGTTAGTATTCATGGAGCCGGACTAACCAATATGTTATTCATGAAGGCAGGAGGAGGCGTACTTGAAATAAGAAGACGGGGGGATTCTCATAACAATTGCTATTTTTCATTAGCTTCAGCTCTTAGGCTAGCTTACTATTATCAGTTTTGCGAAGGCGATCATCAAGATACACACATAGCTAATCTCAATGTAGATGTGGCCTTGTTAGAGAATAATATTGCCAAAATGGTAGTGCCCGCATGAACTGGCTTGAGACCTGATCCCGCCTGTTGATAAAGCAAAAAGCGATCTATGCTCAACGATGGTTATCCTTTTTGTGAGATTTGGACTTAGTAATCATAGGTAAGTAAGTAGCTTATACTATTGATAACCTGATATTTACTAGTAGTTTTCAGTATTCACAGAAATACTTTTTCTAAAAATATGGCTATCTGTTCAATGTATTGCTTTGCTTATTCAGGGGGAACGGTTCTCTCTAAATGTTTAGGGGCAATTTCTAAAGATGTAGTGTTGATTTCAGAAGTCAACCCTTTGTTTAATGGAATTAAGGCTCGGGTAGCTGGATATCATTTACCAGATTTACACTTCTCAAGTAAAGAATTTGTTGATCAAATAGTTGAGTTGCAGACATATTGCAATAGTCATGATAAATTCTTGATTGTACGGGATTGGACGTATATCAATTTTCATCCCCATTCGTTTAATGGATCGGCAGCACCTCCCAATCGGCTTTTATTACACGAATGTTTGAAGGAAAAAACCAAAGTAAAAGGCTTTGCTTTCGTGAGAGATGCTATAGATGTTTGTATCAGCCATAGTTGCACTTCTGGATTCTTTAATCATTATGAACAGTATGTGGAGGAGCTAACTAAGTATCCGGAGATTAGGATATTTAAATACGAGGATTTTTGCCGTGATCCTGAAAACCTATTACAAGAATTATGTGATTATATTGAATTAGAATATTCTGAGGCATGGAAAAACTTCGCGAGTTTTACCAATGTCAGCGGAGATACAGGAGAGAGTAAAAAACTGTCTAGAGGAGGGCGGAAAAATTATATCTTTCTGCCCAAAAGAAAAAGGGTATCTCAACGAAATATTAAACGCATTAATCAGAGTGAAGAAATGAGAAAGGTTAACCAGTTGCTTGGATATCCAACGCATTACAACCACGGGTATGTCGATCAATCACTCAAAAAAAGGGCTATTGAAGAAGCACGGCCGTACTGGCAAGGAGTTAAAAAAATAGTGCGAGCTGTCAGTACTTGATAATGCGCTAATATTTAGATCATAGTAGTTGTATTACCTATAATACAAATGCGTTCTGTTAGCTCATAGAGATGAAATTGATATAGCTTTAGATGGAAAGGAGTAATCCATGTTTGTAATCACTTTTAAACCAGGACGATTAGCCAATCGGTTAATTCTGTATGCCAACTTTATTGCCTATGTTACTGAATACGGTGGGCGAGTGCTGAACCCTTCCTTTGATGAATATACCCCTTATTTTCGAGGTACTGTCAATAATTCATTGGGTCGCTACCCTAAGCCTTTGACTATTGCCTATAACTCCTTTCTGAATCGCTGGGTATATCGGTTTATGTTGTTTATCTGCCGAATAGCGATGAAAGCAAAGCTGCGAACCAAACTGGTTGATTACTTATACTTGGAGACCAAAGAGTCAATGGACATGTGTCAGGCATCTGTAGTCAGTTCGGGAAAGATCATATTTATTCACGGGTGGTTATTCCGTGCAGGAGAATTACTAAAAAAGCATCAGCAGGTGGTAAGGCAGACATTTGAGCCAGTAAAGGAGATTAAAGAAAATGTTCAAGCATTCATTGCTAAACAACGAACTGAAGTAGAAGTTCTGGTGGGCGTTCATATTCGTCGAGGAGATTATCGGTATTTTAATAATGGGATCTACTTTTATACTGATGCTCAGTATCAGCAGCTGATGGCTGATATACTAAGCATTTTGCCCGATCAAAATATTAAATTTATCTTGTGTTCGGATGAGTCGCTAGAGGAGTTTCACTGCTCAGATGTGAATTGGGCGACTTCCACTAACCATCTTATCGAGGATCTGTACATCCTTTCTGAATGTGATTATATTATCGGACCGCCCAGTACATACAGTGCCTGGGCATCATTTTACGGACAAGTTCCTTTGTTTCATATTGAAAAACCAGAGGATGAACTCCAACTCACTTCCTTCAAAATTGGTTTGACCTGAGCGATGCCAACGATGAGCCCATTGAAAATATCCATAGTGATTCCTTCTTACAACCAGGGTTGCTTCCTAGAAGAGACCCTGCAATCGGTACTAGACCAATCGTATAATTCGGTAGAGGTAATCGTTATTGATGGTGGAAGTCAGGATCAGAGTCAAGAGATAATTCGCAAATATGAAGATAAGCTGACTTACTGGATTAGCGAGCCGGATACGGGACAGTCCGATGCTATCAATAAGGGGTTCGCTCAAGCCAGTGGCGATATTATTACTTGGTTGGGAAGTGATGATTTGTTACTTCCCGGAGCTTTACAAACGGTATCTGATGCCTTTACTCAGTATCCAGATACGAGTCTGGTTCATGGGGATACGGTTTATCTGTATTCCAGCGGAAAACGAGTAAAAGCTAAGATTTCATCTAATGGGTTCCCGTACAAATACCTATCGGGGATGGCTTTTGCCCAGCCTTCTTCCTTCTTCCGAAGGAGTAGCCTAGAAAAAGTTAGCTTCCTGGATGAAACCTTACACTACGGTATGGACTATGATTTGATGGTTAGGCTGTTTGATTTTGGTAAAACTCAACAGCTAAGTACCTTTTTGTCGGTTTATCGCTACCATCCGCAAAGCAAGTCTACCAACGATAAAGAAAAGTTTGCCAGCGAGTGGGCACGAATATTCAGTAAGGTGGTTTACTCAGCATACCCCAACTCTAGAGTAGTTAATCTGATGAAAAGTCTACAATTATACTATCAACCGGATGCTAAGTATGATTTCGTACAGAATTATACCGAAGAATTTCTCTACCAGTCATTTCTATATTTTCTGCACTTTCAAATTATTTTCTTATATCAGTCACCCAGTGTAAGGCGGGTAAAACCTTTAGTACATTGGTTAAAAAACTATGAATCCCAGTTCTTTCATGAGAAAAGACTACAGCCAGTATATAACCGGGTTCATTATTTAAATGACACTATTATTAAGTATGCAAGGAGATTCAATGCTTACGTTTAGTATCATCATTCCTACATATAATCGGGCTTCTTTTCTACCGAATACGCTAAAAAGTATTCTAAAGCAGGAGTACTCTTCTTTTGAGGTCATTTTGGTAGATGATGGAAGTACTGATAATACCAAAGAAGTAGTTCTTCCCTACCTTAATGGTTCTTCGAGGGTATCATACTACTATACAGATAATCAGGAGCGAGGAGCAGCCCGTAATTACGGTATGAGTCATGCTGTGGGAGAATATCTGATTTTCTTTGACTCGGACGATACTATGCACACAGACCATCTGTCAGTACTTGCTGCTACGATTCAAGAAGAAAAAAGCCCTGATTTTCTGGCTACAAAATATCAGTTATCGGATGGAAAAAAGATATATAGAACTGATATACAATCACTGAATTCCGGCTATTACGATTACAAGCTCTTACTAGGCGGGAATCTCTTCTCTTGTAATTTCTGCGTGAAACGATTGCTAGATGATCTAGTCAGTTTCAACGAGATGAGGGAATATGCTGCCTTTGAGGATTGGATTTTTTTAGTCCAAAATCTTACACGGCGTAAGATTTATGTGGTGGATGCTGTTACTATTACAATGAATGACCATCAGTACCGATCCATGCGGCAAAGTAATAAAAAGCTATTACATAAACGTCTGGCTTCGTCAGAATACCTGATAAGTCAATTGTCTATCTCTAAAAATGAGCAGGATAGTATGTGGGCAAATAGTTACTACTTTGGAGCAGTACATGCTTATCTGGAAAACAGTCGCTGGGATTGTTTTCGCTTTTTAGCTCGGGCACTAAAGTATCAGCTTGATTTCAAGTTTGTGCTACTAGCCATAAAAGCAGTGTTAGGTAAACCATTGATTACTAAACTCGTCTCCCGATGATTGTAAAGCAACGAAAACAGATTACGCCCAAGAAACAGGCTAGAGTCTTTTTTCCTAACCTAGATGGGCTTCGTTTCTTTGCTTTTTTTGCGGTGTTTCTGGCGCACAGTTTTTATTCGGAGAACGAAGCGGTTCTATCCAGCCCGATTCATCAGCAGATCAAGCAGTGGAACATTTTTGGTATTTATGGGGTGAACTTCTTTTTCGTGCTCAGCGGATTTCTGATCACTTATCTCTTAATGGCCGAAGAGGATCGGTTTAAGAAAATCCATATTCCGGCATTTTACATGAGAAGAGTATTGAGGATATGGCCTCTCTACTATGCAATTGTTTTTGTGGGCTTCGTGCTTTTTCCCATTGGGAAGCAACTGATAGGAGAGTCGCCAGAGCTGCAGGGAAATATATGGCACTATATTTTTTTTATTAACAACTATGGTGAACCGCCGGGTACTGCTATTTTGGGTGTATTATGGTCAATTGCTATTGAAGAGCAATTCTATTTGTTCTGGCCCTTGCTGATAGGTTTGGTGTTTCGAAAAAACCGATTATATCTTTTTACCTCCATTATCGCCATATCGTTTATCTGGCGCTACTCCGGTAACGGCGGATACACCGATACCCTCAGCTGTATTTCAGACATGGCCGTGGGCGGGTTAGGAGCCTATCTTGCCTTTCACGGAAGTCGCTTAATCGGAAGAATTGAGAATATGCCACAGCACTACACATTACTGATTTATCTTGTTGGATTTGGACTTCTGTTTGGGAAAGATGAATGGGGAGCAGTTTCACAGTTTGCCCGTGCTTCCCAGCGATTGGTATTCTCAGTTTTCTTTCTATTCATCATCCTGGAGCAAAACTATGCCCGACACTCACCAGTTAAGATGTCTGCTCTTAGCTTTCCTACCAAGTGGGGCAAGTATACCTACGGATTATATATGCTACATTTTCCAGTAATCTATGTAACTGGAAATATAGTACGAAGGATTATTGGAGACGATTCTTTGGTTCATGTCCTCTTTACGGAGACATTAGTAGCTTTTGGGGTGAGTTTGCTTGTTGCCTATATATCATTTCATTACTTCGAGTCATATTTCCTGAAACTAAAGGATAAATTTTCTTTCGTAAAAAGATGACACAGTCGAATAATCTGCTGGTGATTACGTATTGGAGTTTTGGTGATGCGCTCATACAGGCATATACCCTGCCGTATGTGAAACTTATCAAACGGCAGATACCTTCGGGTTCTCGCATTCACTTGTTTACGCTGGAGCAGAGGAAACACGCCTTTAGCCAGGATAAGATTAGAGAAATTAAAGGGCATTTACGAGAAGAAGGAATTGTGTGGAAGCCCTACAGTTATTCTCCATTCGGGATAAAAATGATGCTTAAGTGGGGATACATACTGATAAGTCTTCTGACTCTGATTTATATGAAGAAAATCAGTACGATCCATGCATGGTGTACTCCAGCTGGAGCAATTGGATACATACTTTCAAAGCTTACTAGAAGATCTTTAGTATTAGATAGTTTCGAACCTCATGCGGAACCTATGGTTGAAGCTAGGCAGTGGAAACCGAACAGCCTAGCATTTAAAATACTGTTTAACCTAGAAAAAAAGCAGGCGCAGCATGCCTCGGTGGTGATTGGCTGCGTGGATAAAATGCAAGAATACTCTGAACGTAAATACGGAGTAAAACTGAAGAACTTTTACAGCAAACCGGCCTGCGTCAATTTTTCCTTATTTGATGTAAAGAAAGCCAAGAATGAAGAATTGCTAGAGGAGCTAGGCTTAAAAGATAAGACAGTGTGTGTGTATGCTGGTAAGTTTGGCGGTTCGTATTTGAAGCAGGAGATTTTTGACTTTTTTAAGGTTTGCCTTGATCAATGGGAAAATAATTTTCGGGTATTGCTACTGTCGGCGCACTCTCGGGATGAGGTTGAGGATTGGGCTCAAAAAGCTAGGGTTCCGACTAATATCGTTATTCAACGATTCGTTCCTCACGATGAAGTGCCGGAATATGTAGGGTTGGGTGATTTTGCCATCGTACCATTTGTGCCAGTTCCTTCTAAGCGATACGGTTCACCTATTAAAACGGGAGAATACATGGCAATGGGGCTACCTATAGTGATAACTAAGGACATTTCAGACGACTCCGATCTGATAGAGCGATACAAAGTTGGATTTGTTTTAAGAGAGCTTATTCTATCAGATTATCAAAGAGCAGTGAACTTTCTAAGCAATAATTTATCGGCTACAGTCAAAAATAGAGTTTTAGAAGTTGCCGCGCGCGAAAAGTCTTTTGATAAAGTTGCATTACTATATCGAAATGTTTATTCATCGTGAACGAAAATTTTCTCAATAGCAAAGCTCAGAATCCGGTAAATCAGGTGTGCGAGACACCGATATTATTTCTGGTATTTAATCGCCCCGATGTTACGAAGAAAGTATTTGATAGGATTCGAGAAGCAAAACCCAAATATCTGTTCATTGCCGCCGACGGTCCACGTGTTGACCGTCCCGCAGACATTTATAAATGTCAAGAAGTAAGGGAAATAGTGACGTTAGTAGACTGGGATTGCGAGGTTAAAACGATGTTTAGGAAAGATAATATTGGATGTGGTAAGGGTGTTAGCCATGCTATTACCTGGTTCTTTCAATATGTTGACTCCGGAATAATTTTAGAGGATGACTGCCTCCCTTCTAGTTCATTCTTCTTTTTTGCCTCAGAATTACTGACTCACTATTGTGATAACCCCAAAGTCATGGGCATTACTGGATTTAATGGACAGGATGGAAGAAAAAGGGGAAGCGCTTCGTATTATTTTTCGCAATACCCAGGAATTTGGGGATGGGCAACTTGGAAAGATCGTTGGGGTAAATTCGACTACGAAGGGGGATATCTCAAGGCCTATTTAGATGAAAAAAAAATCAAATATACGAGTAAAAACCCTCAGGTTAAGAATAGTATACTTAAGTCATTTTCAAAAATAGGTAAAAATAACAGCTGGGGTTATGCCTGGAGATTAACTGTATTTTACCATCAGGGTTTAATCTGTGTTCCAAACCAAAACCTTATCTCAAATATTGGTTTCTCATCGGATGATGCTACCCATACAAATGGTGGCAACCAGTTAGCCGATTTACCTTTAGACGAATTGGGCTTCCCCTTGTCTCATCCGGAAAAAATGAAAGCGGATTTGAAAGCAGATGATTACCTAATGGAAAAATTTCTGGATATAAAGTGGAAAGATAAGCTAAAAGCAAAGCTTTATCAGACTTTACACATTTAAGTAACTCCGGCCGTTCTTCATTTTAATGATAGAAAATAGTCTTTTCATTTATATATCACGATGATAGCAAATCAAATAAATAATGGGTTGATCAAAGTGTTGACACGACCTAAAAGGCAGGTACCCTATTATTTTAGGCAATTTTTAGACAGGTACAAATATTACTTGACTCGTAAAAAAATATATGTGTTAGGGGACAGTCATACCGAAATATTTGAGTATCTCCAAAATAAGATATTTCAAGTTCGCTATTATTTTGATGTGACTAAAGTGGGAGGAGCAACTGCTCAAGGAATGCGTAACCCAAATTCAAAAACCAATGCACTTGAGATATTCAAAAATAGATTGTCGAATATCAAAGATAAGAGAGTCCCTTTGATATTTCAGCTTGGTGAAGTAGACACTGGGTTTGTAATTTGGTATAGATCAAAAAAGTACGGAAGTTCTGTTAAAGTCGAATTTAAAAATTCAATCAGAACGTATATGAAGTTTCTACTTTGGGTGAAAAACAGTGGTTTCAATAAGATAATAGTGCTCGCGGCACCTTTGCCAACGATTATGGATAATCAAAATTGGGGGGAAGTAGCAAATCAAAGAAAAGAGGTACAAGTATCTTTAAAAGAGCGGACAAAATTAACACTAAAGTACAACCAGTTACTTAAGAGATTATGTAGAAGGCATGAGATAATATTTATTGATACTGATCCTTGCCTATTGAATCCAATTTTGGGTCAGATCCAGAGTGAGTTCTTAAACAAAAACCCGCTAGATCACCATCTGGATAAGCAAAAGTATGGTAGGTTAGTATTCCAAGAATTAAAAAAAGTCTCGCAATAAAACAGCAAAATGAACAATTTATTTAATCGTGATAAAACGGTCGTTAATAGTAATCAGCTTCAAAGCAGTGTTATTAATCAAAATATTTTATTGGGCAAACTGCTTAGTAGACAAAATATATTGCAAGCAGATAAGATTATTAACAATATTCACCAGTCAGAATTCAAAGTGTTTTCTCAATGGGGTGATGATGGGATTATACAATTCTTAGTGAATTACCTTGATATCCGGACTAAATCGTTTGTGGAATTTGGAGTAGAGAATTATCAAGAGGCGAATACCCGATTTTTGTTGATGAATAATAATTGGAAGGGGCTTATTATGGATGGGAGTAGCCAGAATATCTCATCTGTCAAAAAAGAAAATCTCTATTGGCAGTATAATCTGAAAGCTGTTAGTGAATGGATAACTCAGGAAAATATAAACACAATTCTGCAAGAGCAAGGCTTTACTGGGGAGATAGGGTTGTTACACATTGATATAGATGGTAATGACTACTGGGTTTGGAAGGAAATAAACGCTGTCAATCCTATTATAGTGATTGTAGAGTATAATAGTGTTTTTGGGAGTAATAATCCTTGGACAATTCCTTATCAAAAAGAATTTTATCGTACTAATGCTCACTATAGTAATCTGTACTATGGGAGTTCATTATTGTCTCTTTGTGATCTTGCAACGGAAAAAGGATATTCGTTTATAGGATGCAATAGCAGTGGGAATAATTCATATTTTGTCAGAAATGATTTCATGAAAGACCTTAAAGGTAAGACAGCAGAAGAAGGATTCGTAGAATCTAACTTTAGAGAAAGTAGAAATGAAGAGGGGCAATTGACCTTCTTAAGCGGTCAAGATAGAATTGACCTGCTTAGGGGGTTAAAAGTGTATAATACTAGAAATAGCGAACTTGAAGAAATTTAAGTCCATTACTTTAAATTGAATTACTTAAATGATCAATCTAGTACTGAGAAAATATACTCCTCGCCTAGTGATTTTCTACTTTATAAAAAAGTATTATCAATTATTTGCTAAGGAGCGTAAGAACGAGGTAAGTGATAAGAAAGTGTTATGGGTCCTAGGAATGTTTAGATCAGGCACAAGTATGCTCACTCAAATTATGACTTATTACAATTATAATATTGGAGAAGACAAAGAACTCATCCAACCAATTGGTACTTTAAAAAACCTGAATCCCAATGGGTTTTATGAAGATTTCATATTTGCTGATCTTTCAAGATACCTTTTAAAAAAGCTTAATCGTAAAGGGGATGATCCACCTTCTCAAAATGAAGTGGAAACATTGACTTGGGATAACTTTAATCTGATTGACTTTATTCGGTTTAGTTTTTTAGAAATGTATGAAGATAGAGTTCTTCCTACCAATAAAATTCACTGTTATTTCAGGTTGATAAATAGAGGAATTGTAGATTATGTGGATAGTAAAGGAGATAACCCAATGATTAAGATTCCAATGTTATCATTCTTCTATCTGCTTTTGCTTGAGAAGTGGCCTAAATCTAAGTTTCTAGTTACTTACAGGCATCCATCCGCTGTTTTGAAATCATCTTCAAGACTTACACAAAATACCCACTATAGTTTGTATGTAAAATATCATGAGTTTCTAATTAATCTAAAGAATTACACTTCTGAAGTTGGGTATATTTCATATGACCACATTCTAATAGAGCCTGAAGTATTTATGTTAAAACTTAACAGTTTCTTGGATCAGAAACCTTTTGAGACATTCAAATTATCGGATATTATTGATCCAACCTTAATAAGAAACAAACCAGATCTTGACCCACTTGAGGAACCGCTTCAAAAGTGTTACGGCGAACTCTGTGAAAACTCAATAAACCATTGTTTATTATGAAAGTATTGGTTATTGGTTCCTTAGGATTTATTGGTAGTCATTGTTTTAAATATTTCTCAAGTCAATATGAGACCTGGGGAGCCGATGTCGTTCCCGGGTACGGTTTGCCAAACTATTTCAGGGTAGATGCTACAGATGCTTCATTTGATAATGTTTTTAAAAATACCAGATTTGATTTCTGTATTAATTGTTCTGGAGCGGCAAACGTGCAAGAATCATTAGCTTTACCGGCAAGAGATTACTATTTAAATACTTTTAATGTGTTTAAAATGCTGGATGTCATGCGGCAGCATGATTCGGAGTGTAAGTTTATTAATTTATCAAGTGCAGCGGTGTACGGTAATCCTGCTTCACTACCAGTGAGAGAAGATCAGGCATGTCAACCTGTTTCTCCATATGGCTTTCATAAATTTCAGGCAGATCTTCTGTGTAAGGAGTATTATGATCTATTTTCTGTATCAACCTGTGTTGTCCGAATCTTTTCAGCCTATGGTCCGGGATTAAAAAAACAGATATTCTGGGATTTGTATCAAAAGTCTCAGGTAAAGTCTAAAATTTCATTATTTGGTACGGGGCGGGAGTCCAGAGATTTTATCTATATCGACGACCTCATTAGCGCCATTGAGAAAGTGATGTTTAATGCTAATTTTGACGGCAGCGCAATTAATGTTGGATGTGGTCAGGAAATTTATATCGAGGATGCAGTCTCAACATTCTTTGGACAACTCGGGTGGGAGGGTGAGTATGTCTTTAGTGATGAAGTAAGAGCGGGAGACCCTACCCGGTGGGTAGCCGATATATCCACTCTTAGTGGACTGGGGTATGAACCGAAAGTGACATTAGATAATGGTTTGAAACAATACATTGAATGGATAAAAAATACAAAATAGGCATTATTTACAACGATGATTCAAACTGGATAGGAGGAACTTATTATATAGAAAACTTGATCAGTAGCTTTCAGTGGCTGCCCCAAGAAAAACAGCCAGAAATAATCGTTTTATCGAGGAGCAAAAGTGAATATGAAAAATTAAAGAACGTAACTGAAAATCATGATTTAAAACACTTTTCTACCGACTGGCATCCTTCCTTATTCAAACGGGGTGTAAATAAGCTAACCCGTTCAGTCCTCAGTAGACATATTTTTTCTAAAAGGCTAGACAATATAATAAATGTGGCTTTTCCAAATCCTCTGGGGATAATCTACTATGAAGTAAAAAAGAAGGTATTTTGGTTGCCAGATTTTCAACATTACCGTCTTCCTCATTTATTCAGTAAAGAAGAAAAAACCATTCGGAATCGGTGGTTTGAGCTTCCTACTAAAGGTAACTATCCGGTAGTATTAAGTAGTCAGGCCGCTAAAGATGACTACTTCGATATCTTTCCCGATGCGAAAAATCAGGTTTATGTATTGCCTTTCGCAGTGAAAATGCCCGATCTAGGAGGTGAGACATCAATTAAGAAAACCCTCGAAAAATATGAAATCACTAAGCCATACTTTCTGTGCAGTAATCAGTTCTGGGTTCATAAGAATCATATGCTGGTATTGAAAGCTGTAAAAAAATTAGTAGGTACTTTTTCTAATATACAAATACTCTTTACCGGAAAAGAGTATGATCCGCGAGATCCGGCGTATACTGATACGCTTAAGAAATATGTAGTTAAACATAAGCTAGAAAAAAATATCTCATTTTTGGGGTTTATTGATCGGGGCGACCAGCTTAGATTAATGATAAGGGCATTGGCGGTTATTCAACCTTCTTTATTTGAAGGATGGTCTACGGTGATTGAAGATGCCAAATGCCTTGGGCAAAACATATTGGCCTCATCTTTGCCAGTAAATAAGGAGCAATTAGAAAATTACCCCAAATTTCACAAAGCTTTTTTTGATCCGTATGATGAATCAGAATTAGCCGAATTGCTTACATCCTACCAAGATCGAGATGAAGTAGTAAATGAATATGACTATCGTAGTGATATTCGCCGATTTGCTGAAAATTTTATCAGCATAGTAGATAGTGTAATGCGATGAATCTTAACAATGTAAGAGTTGTTCTGCTCTGTATCTTCTTGATAATAAGTACGCTAGAGGCAATATGTCAATGTCCTTCTTCGGATTTCTTACTGTCAGAGGATACTATTTGTTCAAACGAAGGTGTACAGTTTACTAACAACTCACTCAATGCAGCCTCTTATCTCTGGGATTTTTGTACTGATGATTTGTTGGTGGGAGGAGAAGTCAATTCATCATTTAGCTTTAACGCTTTTGGTAGAATTTCTTCTGTAAGGCTCCTCGAAGAAGGTGAGAGCGTTGCAGCCTTATCATCCAGAAACAATGATAAAATAGCCTTAATTGTAATTGAAGACAGCTTAAATGAAGTCATAACCTCAGAACAAGTTAATATTATTTCTTCAGTACTTTTCAGTGGTCCCGAAGGAATCTATCTGATTAAAGAAGAAAACCTTTGGTATGGATTGGTTACTAACTTTTCATTGGGAGTTCTTACCCGAGTAGAATTTGGTGAATCTTTAATGAATATAAACCCTGATTTTTCGGAGGTTCAGTTACCACCAGGAGTAGTTTTATCTCAAGCGTCTGGAGTCGAGATTATAAAGCAAGGGGGTAACATAGTTGCTGTAATTGCCAATCGTGGTCGGAATGAGATTGTTAGATTAAATTTCGGAAGCAGTGTGTCTAATGAACCGGTGAGCGGAGATGTTTTAACAGCCAGCGGTTTATCACTTCCCCGTACTATTCGAGTAGTACAAGAGTGTAATATGTGGCACGGGTTTGTGTTGGCGTTGGGGGGAGATCAAATTTTTCATTTTGACTTTGGTTCAGATGTTCTGTCTACTCCTACTATTACTAAAATTGCTAAGTCAGGTAGTTCACTTAGTGTTGCAAGAGACTTGAGTATAGTTAAGGAAGGGAACAACTACTACGGGTTTGCGGCTAGCTCTTCTTCAGGCTCTTTATTCCGAATAAGTTTGGGGGAAGATTTAAATGCTATTGCTTCAGCAGAAATAGAAAATATTGGAAACTTAGGAAGTTTGTCTAATAGCCTTGGTTTTGATATCAGGCGATCAAAAGGAAAGTTTATTGGGTTTTGGGTAGACACTCAACTAAGGTCCTTAAAATTTGAATCACCATGTTCAGCCAGTATTCCATATAGTATTGATGAGACGCCAGTGAATTTAAATTTTTCAATGCCTGGAAGTTATCCGGTTAGCCTGATTGCTTACAATAATGATAAACAAGTACCTTCGACTAAGGTAGATACTTTCACTGTATTGAGCACTGCTAGCCCGATTATTGATGTAGAAAGGCAAGAGGTTTGTCTATCAGAGCCAAGCACCTTTTCAGGAAATGTCATCAGCGGTACTGTCTCTTCTTTTCAGTGGGATTTTGGCGATGGCTCTCCCTCTGCTTCCGGTCAAGAGGTCACCCACCAATACACCACCCCTGGCACCTACGAAGTTACTCTAGAGGTAGAATCTGATGATGGATGTAGTAATCGACTTACCAAAGAAGTTACCATTTACGAGCCGCCTGATCCGGAATTTTTACTTCCAGCAGGAGTTATCTGTACCAATGGGGCTATTGCCTTGAATAATCTAACCGATACTAAGGGGGCGGATAGTCTAATCACTTACCAGTGGCTAGTAGATGGAGAAATGGTTTCGGAAGAGGCTAATCCGAGTATAGTGTTTGAGGAAGGTGGAAACAAAATCTTGCGGTTAGCGGCTAGTATTCCGGGTTGTACGGAAACGTTTGAAACTACGGTCAACGTGATTCAGGGGCCTACGGTCAATTTTGCTTTGCCACCACAACTCTGTGCAGGTGAGGTTATCAAATTAGAAAATCAGACTAGTGGGGATAATATTACTGACTACGAGTGGGACTTTGGCGACGGGGGAACATTAGAAACGCTGTCGTCGGAAACAGTGGAGTATACTTTTGCTGAAGCGGGTACATACAATATTGTTTTAACTGCTAACACTTCGTCGGGTTGTGCCAATGTAGCCACTCAAACCGTTACGGTGTTCGAGCAACCTAAGGTTGGTTTTACATCGGATGTAGCTTGTGCGGGAGCAGCTACACTCTTCTCGGATACTACTACGGCGGGTAGTAATGCTAATATCATTGCTTGGAACTGGGATTTTGGTGATGATAGTGGTACATCGGAGGTTCGTAACCCATCCTATTCATACGCCAGTCCAGGTACGTACACCGTATCATTAACTACTCAGTCTAGTGGGGGGTGCGCGGCTACTTCAACGCAGGAGGTCATAGTGGAAAGCCCAGTCAGTCCCGAATTTACAGTTAGTCAAGTATGTCCCACTGAAGCTAATCCATTTTTATATCAGTTCGAGGATAATTCCACCATAGTGGAAGGAGAAATTATCGTTCAGAGGCTCTGGACAATCAACGGTGAGAACTTTACCAATGATGCCGTTACCTATCCGTTTACCGAAGCTGGTACATATGAAGTGTCACTCACCGCTTTTGCTTCTTCTGGTTGTAATGCTTTACTGAGTAAATCCGTTGAGGTACGAGCGTTACCTGAGGTTCGGTTCGAGGTGGCAACGGGCTGTGTAGGCGAAGCAGTAACACTAGTCAACCAAAGTGGGCTCAATGGCTGGGAGGCTGCCCAGTATACTTGGGACATTGCTTCAGTAGGTACAGTCTTTGAAACCTCGCCAACAGTAGTATTTTCTGAAGCGGGAGAATTCCCTATTACTTTAACTTTAGAAACGAAAACCGATTGTACTTTTTCCTGGGATAGTACCATCACAATTCAACCAGCACCATTGGCAGCATTCGAAGTAGCCCAGCTATCGGGGGGATCCCCTTTAACGATTAGCCCTACTAATCTGTCTACCGATTACACGCAAGTGCAGTGGCACATCAACGAGGAGCTAGTATCAGAAGAAATTGCCCCCTCGTTTACACTAGATGAACAAGGAGCTTACGAGTTAGAATTAATAGCGATGAATGACATTGGTTGTTCAGATACTGCCCGTCAGATTATTGAGGTAGTAAATCCAACAATAGATGTAGCGGTAGGAGAATTACTACGCCTAGAGAATGATGATACTTCATCGCAGTTTGTATTATCAATAGAAAACCAGGGTACCCTGGCTGTATCGGACATGACAGTACTAGTACAATTGGGTGATGTGGTAGCTCTCACCGAACAGGTTAATGAGATATTATTGCCAGGTCAACGCCTGAACTATCCTCTACAAGCTAATCTCACGGATGTCCGCAACCAACGAACACCAGTGGAATACATTTGTGCATCGGTAAGTATAGATGGCGAAACAGGTAGTAATTTAAATGTCATTAGTGAATCAGATACAGCCGATAATCGCGCTTGCGTAGCCCTTTCAGCCCCATTGCTAGTAGAAACCCCTTTTCCCAACCCGGTAGGTGATGAAGTGGTAGTATCAGTACTGCTAGAAACTCCCCAGGCAGTACAACTACGGTTGATTAGCTCAATGGGCGAGTTACTTCTTTTCCAACAACTGCCCGATGCCCAGCAAGGGCTGAATACCGTAGTCCTGGATGTCTCCCAAACCCCAGCTGGAATTTATACGCTGGAGGTAACTGCAGTGGGGCAGACCGTTAGTCAGCGGGTGATTGTAAGACCTTAGCGTTCAGGCGAGAATAGGGAAAATGAAATCAGGGCTTTTCCCAAGATTATTCTGATAAATTGGTAAAAACGTGGTGAAATTTACTGATACCTTCGGCGTTTGTTTACTAATTAGCGTATATTTACTTGATTATTTTAAACAAGCGCAACCCATGGCACATAATCTAAAACTTGATAAAATCGATCGTAAGATATTAGAAATATTACAAAGCAACGCGAAAATAACCAATGCTCAGCTTTCCAAAGAAATTGGACTTTCTCCCGCTCCAACCTTAGAGCGAGTGAAAAAGTTAGAGACATTGGGAGTGATTGACAGTTACCACGCCAAGCTAAACACAGCTAAAATTGGTCTCGGCATCAGCACGTTTGTGATGATCAAACTTACTGGACACGATAAGGAAAGTATTCGCACCTTTATTGATGCGGTAAATCGAATTGAGGAAATTATTGAGTGCCATCACGTTACGGGGACTAGCGATTTTATTTTGCGAGTGATTGCCCAAGATATTGCTTCTTACCAGCAGTTGATGCTCAATAAGGTAAATGAAATTACCGTAGTCGATAGTCTACAGTCATTAGTAATTTTATCGACTTTTAAGGATAGTAAGTCCCTCCCTATTCCTGAAGAGTCTGACCCGGTGAAAGTGTAGTTTACGGAAACCGAAGGCCGAACCCGGAGTCCGGAAGAGAGAAGGTTCAAGGGTTGAAGATAAAAAGTTTCCTAACTCCGATTATAATTTAGCAAGAACCATTGAGCACTCGAACTAGTCACAATTCGTTCTTCGTTAATCCTCAATTACCTAGCCATGACCGACACGCCCCGTTTGCTACTAGATTCCGAGCAGATCGCCCAAAAGGTAACCCGCATTGCTTACGAGATTTATGAGCGTAATTTTGAACAAGAAGCTATTGTTCTAGCCGGAGTAATAGACCGGGGCTATCACCTGGCTGAGCTCATCGCTAATGAGTTAGATAAGGTTAGCCACTTCTCACGTAAGGAAGGAACACTGACGCTTGTGGAGGTGTCACTAGAGAAGTTTACCCAACAGCAAACCGAAACCATATTTAATGTGCCAATGACGGACTTTGACGGCAAAAGTATAGTGTTGGTAGATGATGTGCTAAATACTGGGCGAACCCTTGCCTATTGCCTTCCTTCTTTCTTGAAACGGCCAATTAGTAATTTAGAAATAGCCGTTTTGGTAAATCGTAGTCATAGCCAGTTTCCGGTAATGGCAAACTATACTGGCTTGGAGTTAGCAACTACACTACAGGAGCACATTGAGGTAGTGTTTGAGTCAAACCGCAAGGGTGTTTATCTACGTTAGATAGCTTTCCTGAATTCACTTTTTTTGAGACCGGACTTGCATAACAATTAGTTTTCCACACTTTTTCTGTATTTTTTCTGTATCTAACAGATAAATAATTGCATCCATTCAAAATATTCGCTTACTTTTGTGCTAAAATATCAGATGTCCCTTTTATAAAAGGGTAGTTCTATGGAAAGCACTCATCCAAAACCTGTTAAACCTGAAAAAAAGCTGAACGCTGATGCAGAAGGTGCATTTGTTCAGAAGGTAGATGAGGGAAAAGGTTTGGAGTTGATAGCGCAGATGAAAGAAATCTATTGGCAGCCCGATCGTGCATTTGCTACGGTTATTATGCAGGAGGAAACATTTGAGCCACTTCGCTTACCTATTCACGCTGTTTATCAAGCGTTTGGTGAAGGGGAAGCCCAACTGCGTAAAATTGTTGATGTATTATTAACCGGGGGCGGAAAGCGGATTGAAGCAGCTATCTCAATAAGTGATGCCCCCCAAGATGAGGCTTCGGTAGCAGTTACAGCTGCAATCATAACAGAACCTAGCAATGATCAAGAGCCTATAATCACCTTAGATTTTTCTACTCAGTCTCAGCCCCCCAATTATCCACTGGAAAATGATCAAGAAATAATACCTTCGGGCTTTCTGGTAGTAGATGCTCAAACGGGAGCCATTGTGGAAGCTAACGCTGAAGCACTGATGTTCTTAGGTATTACTGATGAGGAACCTGCTGATGCTCCCTGGCAGCGTACTCCCGAATGGCTTCAGTTTATACGAGAAGTGGTAGAGCAGAAAACACTTACCAACCGAATGCTGGAGGTATTACCCGACAAAACTTGGCTACTATTTTCAGCACAGTATACTCAAGGTAAAATCAATGCGATTGTTCAGGATGTTTCGTCTATCCAGCAAAAAGTTAAAAACCTAGAGCAGACCAACGCAGGCTTAGACAATTTTGTCTATCATGCTTCCCATGATTTACGAGCACCCTTACGTTCTATGAAAGGTTTGCTGGCGTTACTTCAGAACGAAACGAATGAGGCTGAACGTAATCGGTTTGTTGAACTTATTGAGGGCAGTATCAAGCGACTGGACGATTTTCTCGGAAATTTGCTGAGTATTTCTCGTTCTCGACGTACGGTACCCAGGCCTTTGGTGAAAATAAATTTCATGGTGGAAGTAGAGCAAACGATAAGTAACTTCTTTCATTTAGAAGATCACAAGAACCTGGAGATAAGCACCCGGGTTAGCCAGCCCTATCCATTTGTGTCGGATCTCATGCAAGTGCGGGTAATCTTGAACAATATTATCTCCAACGCTTTCAAATACCGTCGTTACGGAGTAAGTAAATCCCGGATCAAGGTGGAAATACAGGTGGGGAAAAAGCGGGCGAGTATCAAAATAGCTGATAACGGAATTGGAATGGCTGAAGAACACGTCCCCCATATTTTTGAAATGTTTTACCGGGCTACTGAACGTAGTGATGGTTCTGGGTTAGGCTTGTATATTGTTCAAGAAACGGTAGAAAGGCTTCAAGGAAATATAGCAGTGTCTTCCCGTCCTAACCGTGGCACTACGTTTACCATCACCCTTCCCAATCAGTATCTGTCAAATAAAAAGAAGTGATATAATTGCTTTTTAGCCTACACTGGCAGTAAAAAAGTAGTTTTTTTTGTTACTTCACTGTCAAGAAACCTTCGATTCTTTTAGTTATCAAAAGGCTTCTGATTAGGCAGTAATTGCTCTCACTGTTAAGAGTACGAGTCAGGTTAATAAATAAGCAAGTGTGTTACGGAACATCAGTATCATTCTGGGTGTACTCCTAGTAGTAGCGGGTGGAATATACGGTTACCGCGAGTACATAGCTGTATCGGAGTCACGTACTATCGGGCAATTGGTAGCCGAAGAGTCTCTATGGATATATCATTCCCGCAATTTTTCGGAAGATTGGGCAAGGATGCAGGAAAGTCCGCTAGGTCGTCTAGTTGCTTCTATTCCTGACGTTCAAGCTTTTAAGCAAGGGCTGAAGGCTCTTGATAGTACAGCTCTATTACCTCTTCTCCGTAACCGTTCTTTGTACATTAGCTGTCAGGTAGTAGGTAACGATGATATTGGCTTCGCCTTTTATGTAGATATAGGAAACTCTAGTGCGCCTACCGATTGGAACAATCTGGTGGAGGGAATAAGAACTTCGCCGGAGTGGAAAATAGAAAACCAGCAGTACCAAGGCATGAATATTCAGGAATGGGTCTACCAGTCTCAGCCGATACGCTTTTCTTGGATACTAATTGACAACTTCTTGGTAGGTAGTTTTACTCCCTTCTTGGTAGAGGATCAAATTCGGAGGTTAGAGCAGCCTGATCGTCCGTTATCATCGTGGCGAAACATGATCACTCAAAGTGCTTTCTCTCAGCGTGACCAAGGAGATATTATCATCAACGGACAGCAGTTATCCCGTTTTTTCTCAGTATTTACTACTGACCAAAGCAATCAATCAACTTTCCTGACTCACTCTCTTGCCAATTGTCTTATGTTGGATTTATCCATTGAAAATGAGCAGTGGTTATTCAGCGGATTCAGTAAAGCCTCGTTGGGAAATCAATATTTGTCTACTTTTGACAATCAGTCGGCGGCTTCGTTTGGCATTAGTAATTATTTACCCAAACGAGCAGCGGCAGTCCGAGAGTGGACCTTTTCTGACGTTGACTCTTGGATGAATCAATACACAAGCTTCTTACTAGAGACGAAAGATAGCACCCGTTTTACCAAGCTACGTGAACGCTTTCAGAGAGAAACAGGAAGTTCAGTACCTGATTGGTTTTCTTGGGTGGGTAGTGAATTTGGAATAATTACTTTGGAAACTCGTTCGGGTAAGGAGTATGACCAACTTATCCTAATGGAGATTGCCGACGTAGCTGTTCTGGAACAGGCAATGGCTTCTATTGATCATGAATCATCAGCTTTTCAAGAAACCTATGCTGGGTATACTTTACAAAGCCTAAATAATAGCGCATTACCAGACTTATTGCTTGCGAACTTTTCTTCGCGGCCTACCGAATATTTTTGGTACCATGATACTGATTATTTAATCCTATCCAATAGCCTGAATGCCCTGAAGCGGTTAATTTCTGATCAGGTTACAGAAAATACCTGGGATAAATCTCCTGGCCAACTTCGATTTCTAGAGCGGTCGGTGAATCCGGCTAATGTAACGTTGCTGGTAGATATGCCTCACTATCAGGAACAGTGGGTTGAGCAGCTATCTTCCAAGTGGGTTAAATGGGCAAGTAGTCAAGAGCAAGAACTCAGTAAGCTCAATAAAATTGCGCTACAGTTTAGCACAATGGGAGATGAGTACTACACCAGTATGGTTATAACGTACCAAACAGGAAATGAACAATCAGCGACCGATTTTACGACTGCTCAGCGCCAGCGGTTAGATACACTCATTTCCTCTAAGCCATTTGTAGTACGAGGTGCAGATCAAAAACTTAGGGTAATACTACAAGATCAGTGGAAGGTAGTTCATCTGCTGAATCTGGCTCAGCAAACTGTACAGTGGTCAGACTCAACTCAGGCTACTTTAGTAAGTGATGTCACACAAATAAATCTGCCCCAAAGTTCTTCGCCCAACTATATTTGGGCTACTGACTCGGCTTTGCATGTGGTTGATCAATCAGGTAATAGTGTAGACGGCTATCCCTTCTATCTACTTCAGGATATACAAGTAGAGTATCTTTCAGTATTTGACTACGAGCAAGATGGCAATTACCGCTTTCTAGTGACCGATCCTCAGGGGCAACTCTGGTTGTTTAACGCCGACCGAGATAACTTACCCGGATGGAACCCACTGTCGTTAACAGCTCCCTTAGCTGAGGCACCTAAACACTTTCGAGTGCGAGGAAAAGACTGTATCGTGGCTTTGCTCAGAAACGGTCTGCTATACCTTTTAAACCGTAGGGGAGAACCGTATCCTGGTTTTCCAATAGATTTAGATCAGACATGTGATAACCCTCTGTTTATTAAAACTGGAAACTCTTTTGCTGATAGCGAACTAACCACAATTACCGAGCGCGGAGAGCTGATTTCTCTGAACTTAGAGGGCAAATTACTCAAACGGGAGCAATTACTCCGTCCTTCGCCTAATACCCATTTTATGTTATGTCCCGATCGGCTAGAAAAAAATTATATCCTAATTCGTCAGGATGATCAGCGGCTGAGTATCTTAGATGAAAATGGCGAGGTCTGGTTTGAGCAGTCGTATTTTACTCCTGGGGGACTCGGGCGAGGTGAACTATCGGTGCAGTACTATAACTTTGAAACAGATCGTCAGGTGATTGCCATTACCGATAAAGTGCAGGAGTTTACATACTTGTTCAACCGACAAGGGCAACTGTTTAATAACCGTCCTGTTGAAAGTAGTGGAGGTATCGCTTTGCTGTATTCCGAAGCCGGAAATACCTATCAACTGTACCGGGTGTATGAAGATGAGTTAGCTCTAATTACGTTTTAGTGACTAATAGCGATACATATTGAGTAGTTGCTCGGCACCCTCGCGGGCAGTAATTTTACTTTGTAATATGGCTTGCTCTACATGAGGAAGGGTTTTCCGAATCGCTGGCTGTTGAAAAAATTCCTGGGAAAGCTTCTGTTGTATCAGTTCCATCATCCAGCTCCGTTGCTGCTGTTGTCGTTGCTGCTGAAAGTATCCTGAAGCCTTTATATCAGTAATAAACTGCTGGATGTAGATCCAAATTTCTTGCAGGCCTTGATTGTTGAGGGCGGAGCAAGTTAATACCTCGGGAGAGGGTTTGCCCAGTACTGGCGGGAAAAGGTGCAGAGCATGTTGATAATTCTTTTGCGCCTGCTGGACTGCTTTCTCATTTCCACTGTCAGCTTTATTAATTGCAATAGTATCAGCCATTTCCATAATGCCTCGCTTCATGCCCTGAAGTTCATCGCCAGCCCCACTAATCATTAGTAAAAGAAAAAAATCGGTCATATGGCGAACTACTGTTTCTGACTGACCAACCCCTACTGTTTCAATAATAATAATATCGTAACTAGCTGCCTCACAAAGCAAAATAGCTTCCCGGGTTTTTTGGGCTACGCCCCCTAAGTGATTACCCGTGGCACTGGGGCGAATGTATGCTTTGGGGTGCTGGCTTAACTGTTGCATTCGGGTCTTATCTCCCAGAATACTTCCTTTTGATTGCTGGCTGCTAGGATCCACACTAAGTACGGCTACTTTATGCCCCTCATCAATGAGTGTCATACCTAACTGGTCAATGAAAGTACTTTTTCCTACTCCGGGCACCCCAGTAACTCCTAGCCGTAGGGAGTACCCCGTGTGGGGAAGCAACAGGTTAATAATTTCCTGAGCTAGTTTTTGATTACCTTCTAATGAACTTTCGGCTAAAGTAATAGCTTGGCTTAACACAAATCGGTTACCCGATCGGATCTCGTCGGCATATTGATCAACGGAAAGTATTTTTCGCCTCATTTTTTGACTAAGAAGTTACTATTTATAAGATAAATGAGAGAGAAACAGAAAGAATTTGTAAATTAATAACGGATATACCTCACTAACATCTTCAAAAATTAAATATTATAGCTAATAGTGTTAGGCGGAGTCTGGATTATTTCAGAAAAAATTGAACTTTTAAAATAATATATTGATTCTAACAGTAGAATATATCTATATTATTTTACTATACGTTATTATTTGATATTTTTGCTCATAAAGCAAAAATATTGACTTACATGATAGGTAACACTCGATAATCACTGATGTGATACTATCTTTTTTACTTATCTATTATCTATTATTCAGGTTCGTCTATGAAAAATCTGCTATTCTTTTCCCTTTTCCCTTTTTTAAGTCTGACGTTAGTTTTTGGTCAGGATGTAAAGTTCACATTTAGTGTGCTTGCTTACGAAGGAGAAGTTTTTTATCGTACCAATACGGAGAAAGAATGGTCTCTAATAGAAGTAGGGACAAAGTTAGATAAAGAAGACCTAGTAAAAATTGAAAAAGGAGGATACCTGGGTTTAGTCCACCAAAGTGGTAAAACTGTTCCGTTCAGTAAAGCAGGTACTTATGAGATTTCTCGGCTGCACCAACGGATGAATCTTGAACCTTCGGTTGTTGCCCAAAAGTACGCCGTATCTTATATTGAGTCCGTAGTTAATCCCGCTAATAATGCCAAAGAAACTACCCGCTCAGTTGAGAATAAAACACTTAAGATGTATTTACCTAATTCGGTAGATGTATTTAGCCCTGAAGTAGTGTTACGCTGGAAAGACCAAGAGGAGCTGACTGACGAGTATGAAGTAGTATTTAAGAATATGTTTGATGAGGTGCTAATGGTGATGGATGCTACTGATACTAAACTCTGGCTGGATTTTGATCAGGAAGCCATTGCCTCAGAAAGGTTGTTAATTGTGAGTGTTCAGAAGAAACTGCACAAAGATATTCAATCGAGCAGCTACGGAATTAAGCACATGACTCCTGACGAGTCGGCGCAGATTGAACAAGAACTTAAGGAGCTAAAGTTGGTATTTGCTGGTGAGGAAAGTGCTTTGGATAAGTTGATTCTGGCTTCTTTCTATGAACAAAATAACCTACTGGCTGATGCCCTCACCTGTTACGAATATGCTATTGAACTTTCGCCCGAAATACAGGCGTTCCAAAATGCCTATGACCAATTCGTCTTCAGAAATGGCTTAGGGCTATAATATCTTTAGCTACTCCCTTCATTTTCTTAATTCTAAGATATTACTTTGATCTAGCAAAGTTTTGCGTATGATAGAAGTAATTCAGGAAGTCGATCAACAGCTTTTCTTGTGGCTGAATAGCTTACACATTTCTTGGCTCGATCCAGTGATGTATTGGGTAACTAATAAGTATACCTGGTTTCCTCTTTACGCAATTTTAGTAGGCGCTATGATTATGAAGTACAAGTGGGAAGGAGCAAGAATGGTACTGCTTTTAATTTTGATTATTGTTGCTTGCGACCAGCTTACCTCAGGCTTTATGAAGCCGTTTTTCGAGCGCCTACGACCTTGCCATCATCCGGGAATAGCCGATCAGGTTCATCTGGTGAAAGGCTGTGGAGGGCAGTACGGTTTTGCTTCATCTCATGCCGCTAATACTTTCGGTTTCGCTACGGGAATATGGTTGCTGCTCCGCAACTGGAGTCAGCTTTTTATTTGGGGCTTTGCTTGGGCCGGGATAGTATCTTATAGTCGTATCTACGTGGGAGTGCACTATCCGCTAGATATTGTGGTGGGCGGATTATTAGGAGTGATGTTAGCTATACTTTTCTGCCGAGTTTACTGGCATTTCAAAGAGCCGTTACTAAAAGTGATTCCGCCCCAATATCATTAGCTCAAAGCTAGGTAGTAGTTTGGTTGCCGACAATCCGGCTGATGTACTTACCGATAATATCAAATTCCAGGTTTACAGTACCACCGATCTCTAGTTGATTAAAGTTAGTATACTGGTAAGTATACGGAATGATGGCTACCGCAAACGATGAATCTGTAATGTCAAAACAAGTTAGGCTTACTCCGTTAATCGTGACGGATCCTTTTTCCACCAGAAGTTGATCGGGAGAAGTAGGCTCGTAGGAAAAGCGAAATAGCCAGCTACCCGCTTGGTCTTCAATTTCAGTGCAGGTAGCAGTTAAATCCACGTGACCTTGAACGATGTGTCCATCGAAGCGACCATTGGCAGACATACAGCGCTCCAAGTTAATTTTAGTACCGTTAGAAAGTTTTCCAAGATTACTGCGCTTTAGAGTTTCTTGTATAGCCGTCACTCGGTAAGTGGTAGTACCCAATACTTCGGTAACTGTAAGACAGACTCCGTTGTGACTCACGCTTTGGTCAACTTTCAGTTCGGAAGCTAGGCTACTGGATATTTCCAGATGTTTATTTTCGCCCTCACTCACGATGTTAACCAACTCACCAACATTTTCAATAATTCCAGTAAACATAAATCAATTAATAAGGGATAGTTGACCCAAACTCAAGACCGGGTTTCGCTGGACCGAGTCTCGCCAGACCAGGGTTGATAATGGATAAATTTATAAATCTGATTAGCTATCAAAGTAGAAATGATAAGGAAAACTTACCTAAATTTGTTTCAAGAAAGTGAGTAAATCGTTCATATCTTTTTCATCAATCTGATTGGCTAGCCCTTCAGGCATGGCCGAGTAGGAAGCCGCTTTCAGTTCGGTAATCGTACTGCGATCTACTATAAATTCATTTCCAGCAAGATCAGTAAGTGTAAGCGTAGTAGGAGTTTCAGAAGCAATAATGCCGGTTTGTTCAGTTCCGTCGGAACGTGTTACCTGCCACAGCTCAAATCCATCGGCGATAGATCGGTTAGGTAGGAGGATATCGTATAAAATAGCTTCCTTACTACGGTTCTTTACCGTAGATAAATCTGGACCAAATGAATTGCCACCTTGCCCTTTCATTTGGTGGCAGGTAGCGCAAGACTGTTGAAAGATTGTTCGTCCGCTTTCTATATCGCCGGAGTTTGCCAGGTAAGCTTGATATTGAACTAGCTGAGTTTCGTCGGTATTCTTCCCGGCAAAAACCCGACGGGCGGCAGTACGAATACTATCGTCGTCGTGGTTCATCAGGTGTACGGTACGTCGCCAGCCTACCGTCGACTGATCTATTTGATTTTGCTCAACAGCTGCTAGTAATAAGTGCGTGCGTTCGGGCTCAGTTAAAAATACGTTAACCGCATTTTCCCTCACCTGAGGAGTAAATGATGCCCACCGGGTTAAGAGGCTTTGACAAGGGGCGACTCCTTTGGTGCGGCGCAACATTTGCAAGGCTTCATTTTGTAGGTTACTAGAGTATTGGGGGTTTAGAGCAGATAAAAATTGACTCTGATAGCGATTAGGATCAGCAATTCCTAAGAATGTGAGGGCGTCTTGTCGCCAATCATCCGAAGACGAATTTGAGTTAATCGCTTGCTGTGCCCTTTGCACCGCTGAATTAGCTTCTTGAGTCGGAAGCTCACCTAAACTGGTTAGCAAGTTTAAGCTAGCTTGTCGCAAGTCAGGAGCGCAATCTGCGCGAATATTTTTTAGAAGAGCTCTTTTCTCAGCTAGCAGGCTGGGAGTATTTTCAGCATACTTAATGCCCTGGGCTACCCCTTGCATCAGCGTTGCGTGCCAATCGCTACTTTCCTGATTAGCGGTTTGGATTACTTTGGCTATCTCACTCGAGTTACCACTTAGACCTACTAGAGCCCCCAGTTTTTGTACGAAAGAAGCTTCAGCTTCGCCCAGATTATTGGTAAAATGCTGCTTGGCAAAAGTTAGCCAATGCTGGTTTCCTTGCGGGGAACTTAGGGCAGCATACTGCACCCACTTATCACTAATATCGCTTGCCAGCATTTTTACACTCACCGATTGAGCCTTTGGGCTATCTAGTGAGCCTAGGCTACAGAGTAACTGAAATCGCACTTTAGCATCAGGGTCATTTTGTAAAGCCAACAACGCGCTTTTCAACTTCGGGAATTCTTCCCAATAAAGTTCTGCTAGCCTGATGGCATTTTCCCGGACGCCTGCTTCACTGTCCTGCAATGCTTTTCTGATGATAGACTCACTAAGAGCATTTAATCCGTCCAGTGTCCATAAAGCGTGTAATCGTCCTACAGATGATTGGCTGGTGGCAAAAATATTCTCCACATCAGCCGTCACGCCCTGATCTTTTCGATCAACCAGCAGGCGTTGAGCCGTTTTGCGCCACCATAGATTTGAGTGCTCTAATAGACTTACTAATTGCCCACTGGGAAGAGAGCCGATATCGAGGTTATCTAAAAACTTATCAATATTCTTTCCTTCAGGAACAACCCGATAGATTCGTCCCTGGTCAGTTCCGTTGTACAGTGCACCTGATTGATTGACTTCTTCACTCATCCACTCGGGATGCTCAATAATTTGTCGATAATAGTCCAGCACATAGAGGGCACCATCAGGGCCTACGTAAAAATTTACCGGGCGAAACCAGCTATCGGTAGACGCCAGAAACTCTTCTTCTTCCAATAGTCGGTTGGCTTCAAAGGTTGCTCCCTTTGGCGTGATGAGATCGGCGTGTACCAGATTATGTACGGGTTCCGCTATAAACGTTACTTGCTGATACTCGCCAGGAAATAAATCGCCTAAGTACCAAGTTACTCCGCAGGACGAAGTAATCGTACCTACATCAGTTAACAATTGATGTTCAGGATTTTGGGTAATGGGAAAAACCTCAGCCCCGGGACCATAATTGGGTAGATATTCAGTAGCATCAGCAATAGCCAAGACTGGATTACGCTGAATATAGCGGTTGGCTAACACTTCGTGGAAGAGGTGGTTCGCATTACTGGTCATAATCTGGTGCCCCCAATGATCAAATGTGTGCCCAAACTGTGACTCGCCCGACATCATTTCCAGGGCGTAGGTATCCGGACGAAAGCGGACATTACGACCATCAGCATTTACCGGAAGCTGAATTTCTGGTCGGGATGGGAATGTAATTTTCTGACCTTCACCACCAAATTGCTCATGAAAAAACTTAGTGGAAACCGTACCCTCGTGAGCCAGATAAATCCAGTTATCCAATCCGTACATCGGACTGTTAAGGTTATGCTGAGGATTAGACCGGGCAAACCCAGTGAGAACTACCTCGCGAACGTCGGCAACGTTATCGCCAGTGGTGTCAGCGAGATATAAAACATCTGGGGCATCCGTCACTAGTACGCCTTTTTTCCACCGCATTATTCCCGTAGGGAGAATAAGCCCTTCAGCAAAGACTGTGCTTTTGTCAGGTAAACCATCGTTATTAGTATCGGTGAGTAGTTTAACTTTGCCTGAGCCTTCGGTATCTAACGGATAGCCGTGCATTTCCACTACATACATCCGACCGTATTCATCGATCTCCATCGCTACTGGATCGGCGATTAAAGGCTCAGAAGCAAATAGTTCAACTGTAAATCCATTGGTGACCTGCAATGTGCTAAGGGCTTGCTGAGCTTCCTCTGAAAAAGGGGAAGGAGGTTGGCAGGATAGTAAGGTGAACGTAATTACTGACCATCTCAAAAGCAGGCTAGGTATTTTCATGCGTGAACAATTTGTAAGGAAAATAGTAAAACCTCCTTAAGGATTCAATTCTAGCACAGCCAAATCGCCGAAGTTCACGAGAAAGCTTAGTCGGGTAACTGTTCAGCCAGGTCAGTAAGTGGTGGATCGAAAGATTCTTGGTAGATCTCGAAGTGAATGGTATCGCCAATCAGTTCTTTTACCTGTACCCGTTCAATCACCTTCTGGTAGGTTTTGTAGCAATCTAATGATTCTTTCAAAGCATCAATATTCGCTTCATTGAGCTTCACCAAACAGTTCATTTCTTCGGGTAATGATTGTTTGAGAATAAAATCCGAACCCTTTTTGAATGTTCCATCCCCAGCGTAAGGTATGGTGAAAAAAGCGAGTCGTTTTAGGTAAGAAACACCTTCATCGCGCAGGGTAAGAAACACTTGTTTGGCCACCGCGTGCATCACTAGATGATCGTGAAAACCACTAATGCCGTGTACCGGATACGATACTAGAATATTAGGCTGAACCTGGCGAATATGGTCAATTACTACCTTCTCTATTTCTCTCGGATCCATATACTTCATTCCACTATCTGGAAGGTCTAAGACCGTCATGCCACTAAGCCCTAAGGTTTTTTCTACTTCTAGCATCTCTTGGTAACGTACTTCCCCCATTTCTTCTACACTGAGTCCTAGTCGATGCCGCTGCTTAGTAGCGCCGCCTCGGGTAAGGGTAAGCAAATAGACCTCATGACCTTGCTGAAGTTGGTGATGCATAGCTCCTGCTGGGCCAAAAGCTTCGTCATCTGGATGGGGAAAAACGTAAAGAAACTTCATAGAAATTAGAAATATGAGATACGAAAATTTGTCCCAGTCTGGCGAGACCCGGGTTCCGGGATATGAAAAGCAGTTAGAAGCTAGGGATAGGGTGCCTAGAGGCTACTCCCGGCTCCCAGCCCTCTGCTCTACATCGGGCCAATCACTGAGAAAATATAGTAAAAGTAAAATGCTAGTAAAATACTGCCTTCTACTTTGCTAATCTTTCGGCGAGTAATCATCATCGGGAAGATTACAAACGTGACTAGAAGCATCCAAATCATATCAGAGCGAATAATCACATCATTCACCTGAATTTGGGCGATGATACTCGTAAAACCAAGTATAGAAAGAATATTAAAGATATTGGAACCAATCAGGTTGCCCATCGCAATATCGGTTTCTTTTCGTGTAGCTGCCACAATGGCGGTGGCTAATTCCGGCAAGCTAGTGCCTAGCGCTACTACCGTAATCCCCACTACCCGCTCGCTCACTCCTAGAGCAATAGCTAGTTCTTTAGCTCCAAACACAAACCAGTTAGAGCCGAAAGTTAATCCGACGATGCCCAGCGCTAAGAACAGAATGTCCCGCCATACATTGGCGGTGGGCTGAGTTGGTACATCTAATTCTTCGGCTTGGGCTTGCAGGCTTTTGGTCTCTTTGCGCGATTTGCGAATAATAAAGAAAGTATAGCTAGCCAGCAAAGAAATAAATAATACCCCTTCCCAGAAGCTGATGAGGTTGCCCTGCACTAATCCAAATAGTAGCAATGAGCTTCCCATGGCTACAGGCCAGTCAATCCGTAAAGTATCTTTCTGAACAGGTACGGGAGTAATTATAGAAGTTACTCCTAACACTAATGCCAGATTACAGATATTAGAGCCAACAACATTACCCATTGCAATGTCGGGGCTACCTCCAAGTGCAGATTGAACACTAATGAATAACTCAGGAGCCGAGGTGCCAAAAGCGACTACGGTAAGCCCTACGACCAGTGGGGATATTTTAAGCCGCAATGCAATACTAACGGCACCCCGCACCAGGAATTCCCCACCTGCAATCAGTACAATGAGCCCTCCAAGGAGTATTCCGATGTTAACGATCATGAATATACGCTATAGTTTGTTTCCAAAAGCCAAATCACCCGCATCGCCTAACCCGGGGACAATATAGGCTTTATCATTTAATTGAGAGTCAATTGCCCCCACCCAAAGATGATAGGGCTGTTGGGCTTGTTGCTGAAGCAAAGAAACACCTTCAGGAGCAGCAATAGCCGATAGTATATGCGTTTGGGAGGGCGTTCCCCAATCTGTCAGTTGATTGAGTACTTTTACTAATGTTTGTCCACTGGCGAGCATGGGGTCAATTAAAATAAGTGGACGATCTGTTAAGTTTGGGACACTTTGGTAATCAAGTTGAATAGTAAACCCCGCTGAGTGAGAGGCATCATCGTGCCGATAGGCTCCAATAAATCCACTATCAGCTTGATCAAAATAGTTGAGAACCCCTAGGTGTAGGGGAAGACCAGCCCGTAGTACTGACACTAACACGGGGTGCTGAGCAAGTAGCGGGATACTTGCTGTACCCAGTGGCGTGGTTACTGTCTGGGGTTGAAAATCTAGTGTCTTTGATAATTCATAAGCTAACACCTCACCTAGGCGTTCCACATTACGACGAAACCGCATCCGATCAGTTTGTACATCGCAGTCGCGTAGTTCAGCCATAAAATGGTTAGCTACCGATGATTGGTCAGCTAGTACGAATGAGGATATTTGATTCATAAACCAGAAACAACAAATTTACGAGCCTAGGGCAAAGTTGATGGTAATGAAGTGCGAAATAACAATAATATTTAATAAAAAATTAATCTAATCTAATCGATTATGTGACATTATTAATTATTTTGAACTTCTTAGTAGATAATATTAGTTTTGCACAGCAAAAAACAAAGTAACCCAGTTCCAAAAATCACCATATCTTTCCTTTACTATTACTGATGTGATCAGCTATATTAGTAGTATTCGGTACTGATTATTTTTCAAAAATATTTATCAGTAACGTCCCTTGGGCTAGTTGAAAGCATTATCTTGTCGCTCAATTTACGGGAGTCACTTTCTGCAAACCAAACTATAATTCCTGAATGAGTTATATTCAATTCGATAAAAAACAATTACTTGACCTTTCATACTCCTTAGGTAAGGAGATTATTCGATCTAATAAAGCAGGAGCTTATTCTTCTACCACTATTGTTGGTTGTAATACCAAAAGCTACCACGGGTTACTGGTAGCCCACCAGCCCGGACTAGAGGGTGTACATGTACTGTTATCGTCATTAGATGAAACGGTGGTTGTAAACGGTGCTTCCTTTAACCTGGGCGTGCATAAGTATCCGAACGAGTATAGCCCCAACGGTTACGTATACATGAAGGACTTCTCGGCTGACCCCATTCCGAAGTCTACCTACCGAATGAAGGATGTGGTAATTACCCGGGAGTTTTTGTTGGTAGAACATGAAGAACGGATTCTGGTGCGCTACATCGTAGAGAAAGCTCCGCATGATATTACGTTACAAATGTTTCCATTCTTAGCTTTTCGGAATGTTAATCAACTGATGAAGGCTAATGAGAATATACAGTCGGAAATCACGGAGGTAGAAGATGGTATTAGTGTTCAGCCTTACCCTGAGTACCAGAAATTCTTTATGCAAGTGAGCCAAGATGGTAAATTTGTTCCTCAACCAAACTGGTACTACAATATTGAGTATCCAGATGATTTTGAGCGAGGGGCTCCTTATCAGGAAGACTTATACGTGCCGGGCTACTTCGAGGTAAAGGCGGCTAAAGGTGATATTATACTGTTCACCGGTGGGCCCGATATTATTAAGACGTCTAACCTGCTTCGGATGTTCAATAATCAGACGCGGAAAAGAACGGCGCGTAGTTCGTTTGAGAACTGTCTGAAGGTATCAGCCGGGCAGTTTGTGCTGAAAACCCGTAGTACTCCCGAAGCACGTAAGTACGATCGTACTGATATTATTGCGAGTTATCAGCGCTTTCGTCGGGGTGGGCGAGATGCTTTTATTGCTATTCCGGGATTATCCTTGATCCACGATGACCTAAAGAGCTTTAAAGCAGTACTGGATACGATGTTGAAGTACCGCAAGGGAGCTTTTTTTCCGTTCTGGAAATATAATGATTCCGAAGTGACGTACGAAGCCATTGATACGCCACTGTGGTTCTTCTGGGCTTTACAGCAATATACCTACCGCTTAGGCGATCAGCAGGCCGTTTGGAAAGTCTATGGTACGGCTGTACGAGAAATTTTGGAGAGCTACCGAGATGGTACGGATTACTGCATCAAGATGCAAGATGATGGACTGCTTTGTGGCAGCGAAGAGGACGTTGCCTTAACCTGGATGGATTCCTACATTGACGGTAAGCCCATCACCCAGCGCGCCGGGTTCCCAGTAGAAGTGAATGCTTTGTGGTACAATGCTGTACGTTTTGCTTTGGAGATTGCCGGACCACGCTCTACCGAAGGAAAGAAAGTGCTGAATGACTGGAAGGGTATGGATGAAAAAATAAAGAAGTCATTTCAAAAAATGTACTGGGATGAAGAGAAAGGTTATTTAGCTGATTTTGCCAGCCTCGACCGCGAGCAGAAAAATTGGTCGGTACGTCCTAATCAGATATTAGCGGCTTCTCTACCATTCTCTCCCCTTACTGAAGATCAAATACGTAGCATTCTTAGTGTAGTAGATAAGCACTTGCTAACCCCAAGGGGCTTGCGGAGCTTATCCAACCAAGATCCAAGTTATCAAGGCAAGTATCAGGGAACACAAACGCAGCGACGTCTGGCGTACCACCAGGGTTCAGTCTGGCCCTGGCTGATGGGGCATTATATCGAGGCGTATCTTAAAGTACACGATCGGGATGAAGCATTACCTTACACAACTTCGCTCTACCGAGCTTTTGAAGAGACGATGCCTGAGCATGGCATCAGTAGCATATCAGAAATCTACGATGGCGATGCTCCTCACGCTCCTCGGGGAGCAATATCCCAAGCCTGGAATGTGGCTGAAATCATTCGGGCTGGCAAACTGATAGAAGAGTTTGATAAGGCTACTCAGCCAGTTTCTCTTTAATCATTTCACGTATACTGGGCTGATTGCTCGGTCTAATCTTTTACCACACAAACTAAAATTAGAGTTAGATGAACGTTCAAACTATGAATGACCGGATTGCCCCTCGTTGGAAGCGTCTATATATACAATCGCAAATCCCAGAAAAACTGAAGGGGTTAGAAGACCTTTCTAAGAACTTATGGTGGTGTTGGAATTATGACGCTATTAATCTATTCCGGAGCATTGATCCCGAGCGATGGAATCGGTATCGGCAGAATCCGATTGCCCTGTTGGATAACTTGGATTACCAGGATTATGAGCGACTGCTAAAGGATGATGCGTTTATGAAGCAGCTTTCGAAGGTGCAGTCGCAGTTCAAAAAGTATATGGGCGAAACTAAACGTCGCTCTCCACTCAAGATCGGGTACTTCTGTATGGAGTACGGGCTACACTCATCCCTTAAACTTTATTCCGGAGGCTTAGGAGTGTTGGCAGGAGATTATCTCAAAGAAGCTAGTGATGAAAACGTAGACATGATAGCTGTGGGGTTACTGTATCGCTACGGATATTTCCGCCAGGGACTGTCGCACTACGGCGAACAAATTGCTCTGTACGATCCCCAACGATTCACTTACTTACCTATTGAACCGGTTCGTAATAAGCAAGGTATTTGGGTAAAAATTCAGGTTGAGCTACCCGAACGCGTATTGCACGCTAAACTGTGGAAAGCCCAGGTGGGACGAATGCCCTTGTATCTGCTTGACGCGGATATCGAGGAAAATCAGGAGGCCGATCGGGTAATCACGCATCACCTTTACGGCGGAGATCGCGAAAACCGATTAAAGCAGGAGTTATTGTTGGGCATTGGCGGAATGCGGGCACTACAAGCGTTAGACATTAAGCCTGATATTTACCATCTCAATGAAGGGCACGCGGCCTTTAATGGACTAGAGCGACTCCGAATGCTCGTGAAAGATGGGTTAAGTTACGATCAAGCAGTGGAAGTCATTCGTTCATCTTCGCTGTTTACTACTCATACTCCGGTACCTGCCGGGCATGATAGTTTTGCCGAGGGAATGCTTTGGCCGTATCTGTCTAATTACACCAATTCCATGAGCATGTCTTGGGAAAAGTTTATGGCATTGGGGCGGATTAATCCGGATAATAAGGACGAGGAGTTCTCTATGAGTCATCTGGCACTTAGCCTCAGCCACGGAGTAAACGGAGTAAGTAAAATTCACGGTGACGTTTCTCAGAAAATGTTCCAACCATTATTTCCCGGGTTTGAGGCCGAAGAATTACATATTGGGTACGTAACTAACGGGGTACATTACTACAGTTGGACATCCCAGGAGCTTCAGGAATTATACGAAAAAACCTTTGGCAAAAACTTCCTCAAAAATCAATCTGATCCTAAGTATTGGGATAAGGTACGCAGTATTGCCAACGCTGATTTGGTTAAGGTAAAGCGAGAACTGAAAAAGAAGCTGATTGATACTGTTAAACAACGCTTAGAACGTAGTATGCAGGAGCGGCACGAGTCGCCCAGCAAGACCATTGAGGTGCTAAATTCATTTGACGAGAATACCCTGATTTTTGGCTTTGCCCGACGATTTGCTACCTACAAGCGAGCGCAACTGTTGTTTCAGGATGTTGAGCGCCTGGCTAAAATTGTAAATAATCCTGAATGCCCGGTACAGTTTATTTTTGCAGGTAAAGCCCACCCGGCTGATGCGGGAGGGCAAGAGTTGATCCGGCAGATTGTAGAAATATCGGGGCGACCGGAGTTTCTGGGTAAAGTAGTTTTCTTAGAAGATTATGATATAGAACTCACGAGCCGAATGGTAAAGGGAGTGGATGTGTGGCTTAATACACCTACTCGCCCGTTGGAAGCTTCTGGTACTAGCGGTATGAAAGCTACGCTAAACGGTACTCTAAACCTCAGTGTGCTCGACGGCTGGTGGGCCGAAGGCTACCGGGCTGATGCTGGCTGGGCATTGCCGGAGGAGCGGGCTTACGACAACCAAGATGTACAAAATGAATTAGACGCAGCTACCATTTACGCAATTCTGGAGAATGAGCTAATTCCGGCGTACTACGATCAGGATGATAAAGGAGTATCGGAAAAGTGGGCAACGCGTATGAAAAATACGATTGCGCATATTGCACCGGAGTTTACTATGAAGCGCATGATGGACGATTACTTTGAGCGTTTCTACGAGAAACTAGGTAAGCAGCGCAAGAAAATTCATCCCTCTGACTTTAAAGGGGCGAAGGAGCTAGCTGAATGGAAAGGTAAAATAGTGGGTGTTTGGAACCAGATTCGGGTCTTAGAAAAATCCATTTACGATTTTGCCAACAATCCACTGCCACTAGGTGAGAGCTTTAAAGCGGATATTGTGCTGGATATCAAAGACTTAAACCCCGAAGATGTTGGGATGGAACTACTGATTGCCCGACGAGTAAATGGCAAAAACCACATTGTTTTGAAAGAGCTAATGAGCCAGAAGACAGTAAAAAACCTCGGTGATTCGGAAATCCCGGAAGGAACAGGCACGATGGTGAAGTATACAGCGAACGCAAAAATCACCTTCTCTGGCGTTTACGAATATGGTTTCCGAATCTTCCCGCAACATCCGCTGCTGGCTAATCCGCAGGACTTTAATCAGGTAACCTGGCTGTAACGCTGCTCTCTTTCTTTAAACCTTGTGGCGCACAATACTATGAAGAAAAACGCGACCCTTTGGGTAACCATGCTGCTGGCTAATCTGGCACTGGCTCAGTCGCCCGCCTGGAATACTTTGAGCCAGGCGGTGCAGGATGTTCAGGTCAAAGATGATTTGTACGAACAGTCGTTTGCCTATGCCCCTGACAATAGTTGCCTACTTACATTTACGGTTTTTGATACTGATGATGGGGAAGAAACAGTATATAAAGTCAATGCGGCTGATCTGAATGAGCATAAAATTAGTTTCGATACCCGTAGCAAAGAGGTAGTGATAGAAGTCGAGGTTCGAGGAGGCAAAGATTTGGTACAAGTGTTTGAAGATGGCGAGCCCAAAGCCTTTGACGATAGCTTTGAATTTTACGCTTTGGATATTGAGAATGCTCGGGAAGTTGTTCGGGCATTTAAAGAAATCGTACAGGACTGTGGAGAACGCAGCCGGGAAATTTTAGTATACGGGCAAGTGAACCCTTCGTTTGAGGATGCACTAGGCTTTCTGACGTCAGAAATTGGCGAGGTTGAATCTTCGGATGGTGCCATTGGTCAGACGTTTACTCATGATATTTCTTTGCCCACGGTCATCACTTATGAACGGGAAGATACCAATGAGGGCGAGATTTTCCGCTACATAGCCAATATGGCTGATTTTAATGAACAGAGTGTCTCTTTTGATACCGAAAAAGGTCAGGTCGTGGTTTTGCTGGAAACCATTGGTGGGCGTGATTTAATTCAAACCTTTGAAAATGGAGAATTGGATGACTACGAACACGAACTGGAGATTATTGCTACTGATATTGAGCAAGCAAGGGTGATGGAAAAAGCCTTGAAAGGCATGATTGCCCAAGCCGGACAAAGATATGATGCCTCATTTCTACCGGGAGTGGCTAATCCTAGTATGGATCAGACGGTATCATTTCTTTCTAGCCAGATTGGCGAGGTTGTATTAGACAAAGAGTCTTACGAACAATCAGTGAACTACGAAGCGGCTACTCAGCAATTTCGTTACCAGGTGGTAGAAGCTAGTGAAGGAGATGAAATGACGTATCTGGTGAATCCGGCAGACATTAACCCCCGAACCATTGATTTTGATACCAAAGGTAGCGAAGTGTTAATTGAGCTTGAGACTGAAGGCGAACGCGATCTTATTCAGGAACTGGAGAATGGTGTAGTAGACGGTTTTACCGACGAGATAGTCATCCGAGCAGCAACTGTTGATGAAGCTCGTCGTTGGGTGGGGGCATTACAACAAATGGTTACACTAGCCCAAGCTAATCAGCAGGACTTGTTTACGTCAGCCGTAGGAAGCAGCCCTACGCCGGGTGCTACTCTGCAATACTTACAATCCAACATTGGTTCGGTAGATGAAGGTGAGGATCAGTACGAACAATCGTTAGTACCCGGCTCGGATAATCGCTGTTTACTGACCTATACCTTGATTGATGAGGATGGAGAAGAGAAAATATTTGAGTGGAATATGGCTGATATAAATCCCCGCCAGATTGCTTTTGATACTAAAGGTGAAAGTATCGTGCTCACACTTAAAACTACTGCTCAGCGTGATCTGGTTCGGGAAATAGAGGAAGGAGAAGTAGAGGGATATGAAAATGAGGTTGAGCTACTGGCAAATACTATTGAAGAAGCCCGGGCCCTAGTAGCTGCATTTAAAAATATGGCTGAATCCTGCAAAAAATAGCATTAATGAATAATGACGAATGAATGATGATTAATGAACAGCATTAGTCACCAATCATCACTCATTCATTATTTGTTAGAAGCGAAGTCCAGCTGAGATTGAAAACATCTGGTTAGTGCCTTCATTTCCGGTCATCATAGGAGTAATTCCGTGCTCGTAATTCAATTCTAAAGTAACGATCAGCACTTCAATACCGATACCACCATTAATTCCCAGGGTGGCTCCCCGGAATTCTTCCCGGCTCAAGCCGTATTCATTTTCCTGCACGCCTAGCAGTAGGGTAGGGGTAATTCCCGCATTCACTCGGATACGTAATAGTCCGTCCGAACCGGTTAGGTACATTCCGCCACTAATTGGGGCTTTCAACGTATTGAAATACACTTGATTATCCATTTCTTGTTGCGTAGTTCCTTGGTGTACTAGTTGGGCACCGGTGCGGTAGTAGTGCAAGCCAGGTTGCCAGAAAAACCAACTCTTTTTGCTGGATTTGATAAGCACATCCATTCCAACATTCATCCCTACTCGGTTGCCTTGTTCAGCAGTTTCCGTAGAGAGTGATGCAAAGTGTAATCCAATCTTAGGGTTTATATACACTTTATTTTTATCGTTTTCTGATTGAGCGTGAGCTAGTGAAACGCTTAAGAAGAGAACGATGATAGCTACTAAATTTTTCATAATTTTTTAAGTTTAGTCAAGGTGTTTTTAATGTGAAATTCACCCTACTATCCACTCACCCTCCCGAAGGTTAATGCGATTCGCTAAATTTTCTTAAAAAATTTTTTTTCTCGGCTGACCCCTGCCTTTCTACTCCTTATATATAGGCGAAGAGTGTTTGCCAAGATTTTTTTTCTGCGCCATTAACCTTTCTCATTCTGATGGTATATGTAAGCGAAAGTTTAATCAACCATGTATCATCAGAAACAAGAAAAAATCATGAACACTTCATTATTCAACTTCGCCAAATTATTTGCTTTCGCACTGCTAGTTATCTTCAGTGCCTGTACTCAATCAGAAGACCCAGTACCCACTACACCCGACACCCAAAATCCTAATCCTGGATTACCCGATTTAGGTGGTGGAGGCGGTATTCCCACAACCCCGGGCGGTGGTGGCAATCCTACTACACCTGGTGGCGGTGGTAACCCAACAACTCCAGGCGGTGGTCAGACCAATCAGGCTGTCGGAGTGATTACTTTTGATAACGGAAGTTATGAATTCCCCTTCTACTTAGGAGCTGAAACTGAAGCGCAACCCAACGAAGCTGGTGCTTATCTGACTGAGTACTACTACGCTGATGAAGCGGCTAGTCAGGATAATGATGGAGATGATAACATTGAAGGAGTCATCACCGCCATTGCCTTCAATGCTGCTAATGCAGGAACCTTAAGCCCTGGTCAATACTCATATGCACTCGGTTCCAGCGATGCCCAAGTCTTTCCTTACATTATGGTCATTGACCGAGGGCGAATCTTCCTAGTAGCTGAAGCCCAAACTCAGATTGGTACTACTGGCGAAAACGGTGTATACCAAGTAGCATTTGATGGACAAGCAGTAGAAGTAGAACTTGTAAACGGAGAGCTAAGTATTGTATCTAATCCGTTTAAAATGCAAGGTCAGTTTTTCATTCCAGCAACAGTTTCTAACGCTGCCCGCTACGAGTCTAAACCTAACTTACCCTCTTTCAACCTAGACTTTTCTAATCTGTCTTTTTAGTCGGTGAGATTGCTCAGATCAACGAAAGCTACTGCTCTTTGGCGGTAGCTTTCTTTTTTTAGGAAGAAGGGGAACGAAGGATGGAGAAAGGAGAACGGAATTTTCGTTGTAGATCCCTTCTCCCTTCGCCGTTTTCCTAATTGTCGGGAATGATGTTACTTTTGCAGAGAACATACAACCTGCAATCTTTGTGGTACAATGAAAGACCAGGAAATAATTGACCAGATCAAAGCCGGAAATTACGAAGTACTCAGTCAGCTTAATCGCCATTTCGTTAGTATACGCAAGTACGTGCTGTCGAATAGCGGAGCCATTGAAGATGCTGAAGACGTATTTGCTGAAGCCCAAGTAATCTTTTACCAAAAAGTGCTTAGCGAAGCCTACCGCTACGATGGCGAAGGAAAAATTGGTGGGTTTCTGTACCGGACGGCTCGAAATCTCTGGATGAAGAAGCTTACCCGCCCAGCTCCCATGATGTCGGTAGTATCCGATACTGATACTCAAGACTCGAGTGATCCGCTGGAGGAACTCAGTGGGGCACTCGACGAAATACTGGGTAATCTGGGCGACCCCTGCGCAGCCATTTTAACTTTTTTTTATTTTAATCGCCTCGATATGTTAACCATTGCCCAAAAACTGGGATATAAGAATAAAGAGACGGTAAAAGTTAAAAAACGTCAGTGTATTCAGACGATTGAAAAGTCGCTGCTACCGGCGCAAAAAGAAACCTTAAAAGAATATTTGTATGAACTTGACCAACGAAGACCGGGAGCTCCTGGATCGGCACTTTGAGCAGGATCTCACCGAAATAGAAGAGACGCAATTCCAACAGAAGGTAGCGTCTGACGATGAATTCCGGCAGGCAGTTCGTTTACGGGAGCTGATTCACGAGAGAGTGGAAGCCTACGGAGCAGCCCAACTAAAAGAACAGCTAAAAGCTAATCTGGCCGCCCAGCGTGGCACTATTGAAGAAGAAGACGAATCTCAAGAGAGCGAAGAAGCTACAGTTCGTCCACTATTTGGTAGTCCGGCAACAGTTCGCTGGGCTATTGCGGCCTCACTGGCACTAGTACTGGCTGCTGCGGTTGTCTTTCTAAACCTATCCGGTTCATCTGATGGTGACGGTTCAGTAGCGGTAGAAGATACTACGAAAACGGATGCTCCCGTTACTGGAGGACAGGTAGAAGCCCCTAATTATGCGGGAACTGACACCTACACATCATCCTACGTTATTGCTAGCAAAGGCATTTCGCAAGTAGCCCACGCACTGCTAGTAATTGACGAAAATCGCACTGAGGCTACCTATCAATTAGTTGATGATACTTTGCGAGTATACTACCCTCAGGATATTTTCGCTGACCCACTTCAATTAGTTAATCAAAAGGGCGGAGTAATACTGCAAATCAACGAGGACTATTACTCGATAGACTTAACCGAAGCAGCTACCGAGCAACCGCTTACTGCCCAAGAGTAGCGATATATACTTCAACAGCATTATCAAAGCCTACGCGCCTTACTGTGCCCGTAGGCTTTTTTCATTATCAGTAAGAACATGACGGTTCGCCGCGCGATTAATCATGTTCTTACCGCAGCAGATTAGTACACCATCTGCAAATCAGAAATAATCTTCTCTAAAGTTACTTTATCCTGGTCAGACATTGTGATGCTGGCGCAGCGGTGGGGCAACTTAGATTTCGTTAAGAAGTGGGGGCGACAGTCGGGGGCATTCAGGATAATCTCTTTAATCTTCCAGAATCGATGTTTCTGGCTATCCCTTGTACCCTCTTCTCTCTGTTGCCAATCGTAGGTGGAAACTTCTGGTGAAGTCTCAGCTGCTACTTCTGGCAGTGGATGAAAGGTGGCCTCCCAGTTTGTCTCGTGAGAGTAGTTAATGATACGGGGTGATAATCGATCGATGCTGAAATCAATAGCTACTTCCTGGGCGTAGGACAATGAACTGATTAGGAAGAAACTAACTATGAAGATGATAGAGCGTGTCATTCGTACTTTTGTGGTTTTCTACAATTCTAGCAGTTTCTCTCTCAAAATTCAGTGAAAGACTTTGCTAAGTCTAACCCGTGTACGATTATGAGTAAAAAGGGATGAGTTTCCCGATGACGGGAGAAATGGTTAGTGCGTGGTGACTACTTCAGATGAAGAGTCTCTTTAATTATGTGTAATAAGCCATCAGTTTCTATTGTGCCTTGTACGATGTGGTAGCCAGTAATGACTCTAGCGTCAAAAGCTATCTGGTCGTACTCAAATCGAGCGTAAAAAATATTGGGTTGTTGGTATACGGTGAGGGTACAGGAGCCGGACTGGGGTATTCCAGGACGGTGATAAATCAACTGATTATAGTCCCAGTGAATACTCAGTGAGTCCTTTTCTTGCTGTACGCTAGTAAAAGCACAAGAATGAGCCAAATTAGCTTCGTACCATTGGAGGTAATGGTTAGCATTATTCCATTGTTCTTGAGATTGCAGCAGGCAATAGATAAAGGCTTTCCAGACTTCTAGTGCAGTCTCACGTACTGGTTGAGTAGAAGGAGAGGTGTAGGTTTTTTGGGGCTTTTCTAAGAGTTGTACCATAAATGGATAAACCTCTAATGAAGTTTCTATCGGAACTACGGTTGTACCAATAGGTTTGGGCTGAGGAGTAGGCAGCGAAGCTTCGTGATCAGCATCACTGCAAGCCAGTAGGGACATAAATAGCCCACCTATACAGAAGTAAGCTGCTATTTTCATAGTAGAATGATTTAAATACAGAAGATGAATAGGGCTGCTCGGATTAACGCTCAGTCTTCAAGAATATTCAACCGTACTTTTTCTATTGCCTAAAGTTTAAAACCGCCACCCAGTACTGAATAGGAAGTAACCATTCCCTAATAATTGTGGGTTACCTGATAGGCTCGATATTGTGCCATTTTCATCAATATCAGCTAGACTAGAACTAAAGCGCATTCCCAATAAAAGCCCTTGATTAAATTCGTATTCTACCCCGAATGCTAACGAAAAATCGGTTGGAGTGAACTCATCCCGGCTATCGTTACCGTCAATTGTGGAAGACAACAAGATTCCGAGTTGGGGTCCAACTTGGATATTGAACTTTCGGGCAGGGTATAGTTTAACTAGTAAGGGAACCAGAAAATACTGGTTTCTCACTATCTGGCTAGGTTGAGTGCCTATGCGACTAACGTCTGCAAATCCTTGGTCTACAGCTCCCTGCTGAGAATACAGTAGCTCGGGTTGTAAAGCAAACCATCTCGATAAGCGAAGCTTAGCTAGACCACCAATGGATAATCCTGACCTAAGCCCGTATACGCCTCGTACATCTTGGTCACCATTATATAGTGAACCTGCGGTAAAACCTATCCGCACTCCGTACTCAAAGCGGTCGAGTTGCTGTTGGGCTTGGGCTGAGAATATTGCTAGGGCGAAGGCAAAGGCGAGTAGTAATCTTTTAGTATACATAGGTTTTATCAAATCTAGAGTAGAAAATTCGGCTACTAATATAAGGTTTTGTGGTTAAGACTGGTAGTATCAGATACAACGATTGACGATACTCCTCCGGCAGTGTTAGGCCGAACTTGCTGCTGACTGCTTTCGTCGATTTCGCTAACGGTTTTCATAACTAAGATAGCTAGGGCGAGAAAAATAAGTCGTAGAAAGTTTTGAATGTCGCGTCGCATGATTAATAGCGTTTTTTGTTGTTTTCACTAGTATATGCCCTGCAACTACTGAAGGTTAATGATGTAGGTAAAAAACTTTTAAAGTTCTCCCCGTACCGCTCGTTTCACTACTTCTATCTTACTGTGTATCCGCAGCTTACGGTAGATATTTTTGACATGAAACCGCACAGTATTGATGGATATCCCGAGTTGATCGGCAATTTGCTGGTAGCTCTCGCCCTCAGCCAGGCTGCTTACCACATTACGTTCTTGTTCAGTAAGTATTTCAATAGGTTCTTTCATGGTTGTAGAATTTTTCGAGTTTTTATATTTAAGAGGAGACTTTTCCTTCCTAGTATCAATTAAAGAGAGTTATAAAAGACTGCTAAGCCCAATGGATTTACCTCCATTAGGTTACTCAAAAAGCATTGTGAGCTCTTTTTCTCTCAGAGCCAAGCAAAAAGCCCTTCTGAAAGAAGAGTCATTTCACTCTAGTCTACTATGCTCTCAAATAATATCCCGGCAGTAGGGGCAAGGTTAATGGAAGGCGTAGAAAAAATGTCACCTACATGAGTATGTAGGTGTGGATTTATGGCTTAGATGCTGTATATCTTTCAGAAAAGTACTTTAAATAGTAGGTGGCTAATGAATTTTATTAGGCTGGTAGTAATATTTATGCAACCTTCTGGGTGAGCATCGTATTCCGGTGAATAGATTAGCGAGCTCCAGTATTTTTAGTCTTGAAGCAGATTCAATTGTCAAATTCTTGTGTCAGCAGGCTATTGTTTGTAATCGACAACTCAACTCCTGTGTCAGGAAGCTATCGTTTGTAGTCAATTGTCCAAATTCCACGTCAGTAAGTCATCGAAATAGCTAAGCAAGCTAATTCCTACGACTGATAATGTAGGTACACCATCTCAGCACTTACACTACTATTGTATGAGGCAGTTACTGCCCCCTTTTTTTAAAGGGGCTAGGTTTTTTTTATATTTATCTTACTGAGAAAGCGCACTAACCAGTGATATTAGTATTACTTGAAGGCATAATTAAGAAGCAACCAACTGTTGGTTTTCTCCGATTTGTCCCGATATTTGAACTGATTTACGAAGAATAACCGAATACCTATGCTAAAAATATGGATAACTGCATTGATCAGTCTGGTTACTATCTCAGTATCTCACGCTCAAATTGGTATTGGTATTAAGGGTGGGGGGAATGTCGCTCGATGTATTGGAGACGGATGTGACGATGAGGATATTGAAAGTTTGGCAAAATTAGGCTACCATGTAGGCCTAGTGGGTAACATCATTATTAGCCAGCGATTTGATCTGCAAGTAGAAGTTTTGTACTCTACCCAGGGGGCGCGATCTGATCCCTTCACTATAGAGTCGGATAATCCAGATGCTGATGGAATTCTGGTAAAAGAGGTCGTCATTCGTAATAATTACTTGAACCTTCCGGTGATGCTCAAATTTTATCTCGTAGATAAGTTATATGTTCATGCTGGGCTGTATCTGGGTTTCTTGCTTGAATCAACTTCCGAGATTGTTTCCCCTCAGTTACAGAATATATCGGGAGTACCACTGGTGGGCGATACTAAGGATTTGTTCAATGATCTGGATCTTGGGATAGGTGGGGGGATTGGCTATAATTTTGGCTACCGACTGACTGCCGAGGCGCGCTACCAATATGGACTAGCGAATACCAACGCCGAAGCCTCAGCAGCTATCAGTCGCAATACGCTGTTTCAGCTCTCCCTCCTCTACCGCATCATTAAGCATCGGGATTGAGCAAATCCCCCTTTACGAAAGGGGAAGTGTATAGTCGAGCACAATGAGTTAACATTGAAAACCCAATTAATATAGCACTGTTTGCCATTTCCCCCTTTGGAAAAGGGGGATACAGGGGGATTTATCCAGTGTGTTATTTTGCCAGAAAATCTACTTCTTAAAGTAGAAGTCACCCGTGAGCGAGGTAGACTCCCAGGGAATTTGCTTTCCTTCTGATTTCTGAGAAACAGTAGCCCGTACCCGCTTAAATACCTGTTCAATGGTGAGGTTAGGCGTGGCTAAGTGGTTGAGTAAAGCTTCGGTGTAAATACCGTGCTTACCTCCGCCATCCGAAGCAGTTTGTCCCGGTGCCGTAGCGTAAGCAACCAGTGAACCTCGGGGTGCACTCATAAAGGCTAGTCCATTTCCTCTAGTACTACGGCTCCAACTGCGCTCAAAGGGGTTGTCACGGCAGGCATCTAGCATCACAATGTTGGTGCGGGAATTAGCGGCTTCCATTTTGGCCAGTACCCGGTCGGCGCGTACGCAGTCGTACTCTACATCATAAGCACTCGCCAACTGAGCATCTATCGGAATCAAGTAATTGCTACCATTTACCTGCACTCCGTGCCCAGCGTAGAAAAACAAGCCTACGTCGTAGTTTTTGAGTTGCTGACCAAAGTCATCAATTGCTCGTTTAATCTCATTTTGATGCAAATTTTCGTGCTTCATCACCGTAAAGCCCAGGCCCTCTAGCGTAGATTTCATGGCGTTAGCATCGTTAATCGGGTTGCGTAGCTGTCCGCCCTGCTGGTAAGCACTGTTGCCAATAACTAGGGCTAATCTTTTTTCTTGGGAAGTAGCCTCCCGCCGGATAGAGAAGGTATTAGTGGTACTTTGCTGGTAACGATCGGTAGCAACAATGGTAAATTCGTTATCCCCCAGGTGTAAAGGAGCTTCCAGACTGAATTGCCCGTCGGGGCGCAGCCAAGCCGGCTGGTTGTTAATTAGTACTTCTTGAATACCGTCGCGGTCGGTAGCTTTTCCCGCAATCCGAATATTTTGCACCGCAATCTGCTTAAAACCTCGGGTTAGGGTAGGTTCTGTAATAGTGATGATAGGTTTATCACCTGCACCACCAGTGGTAGCGGCAACTGGTGAAGTATTAGATGGAGCTGTTTTCTCCTGAGTCGCCACAACTGGCTTGTTTGATGAACTGGAGGAATTATCAGCAGATGAATTAGTATTCGTATCTTGAGTAAATGGTTCTGTTTTTTGCAGTGAGGATTGTTTAGCCGTATCAGTTGATTTATTCTCAGAAAGCAGGTCGTTTGGAGAGTTGGACTGCGGGCGATTATAACTAGCCACAGGGGGAGTTGTAGTTTTATCTGAAGGTTTTTGGTCTAGGTACGAGACCCGCAGATAATCTACGTAGATTAGGTTATTAGATTCAAACCCGATGTTGTCGCCAAAAAACTCCTTGAAGGGCATAGTGTGTACCAACTGTTTATTGACGAAGAAGTAGTAAAATCGGTCGATTTTCCGAACAGTAAGCGTGTTATAGTCAGCCCGATGCAGATAATTTGTCGCCCGGTCCTTCACAAACTGCTCAAGACCCAACGTCTTACGCCACTGGCTGATGTAAAACTTATTCTCCTTAAAGCCAAAGAAAAAACTACCTCGTTCGGAGCGTCCCCACGATAGGGCAATGCTCTTTTTAGGCTTACCCTGCACGAACTTTAGGCGAGTCTCAATCTCAAAATCCCGATTTTCGTTGAAGCGGATACGAGTCCAACTGGCGTGCTCGTCGTACATGGGGGATTTTGATTGCCACTCGTACTGGCCATTCCTTATTTTACCTTCCCTTCGACCCTTGCGCTCGAGGCCAACAAACCAACCATTTAGGTTATTATCGAAATTCTCGAGCAGCACATCCGTACGCTGAGCAGCGGTAAAGTCATCGTATTTTTTCTGGGCGAAAAGCTGGAAAGTATTTAGTATCGCTAGAGAAGTCAGAAGAATATATCGGTACCACATAGTAAGATCGTCGGTATTTAGGTTAGAAAAAACAGCTTACCCTTCTATACTCAATACTTGGTTAAGGTTAACGGTAGATCTGATAATTTTAGGACGATCAGCAATTTTATAGGGCAACTTTCCTAAAACGACCCTAAATTTACCTTATATACACCAGTTGTTCCAAAAAAATTTTTAATTTTCGAGGTAATTTTCATTAACCTTTACTCTACACTCGGCATAAACAAGTGAATGATACTTCATCCACTATGTTTTACCAATTACTTAACTTTATTTCACTTATGAAAAGTATGTTTCTTTTCCTTCGCTACACGCTCATAGGAATCATTGCCTCATTGTATTTAGCGAGCTGTGGCTCTAAAGCTCCTCAATCATCGGTACAACGTACCGAAATTACACTTCCCTTTGCTGATCATCTTAGCGATAAGGAAGCCTTTCGTGGGGTAGGAATGGGAAAAAGCCCCGACCAAGGTTTTGCTCTTGATCAAGCCCGGCTTGACGCCCGAACCTTTATTGCTCAGCAAGTACAAACTACCGTAAAATCTGCCGTAGAGCGCTACCGCGAGCAGTACGACTCTTCAGAAGATACTGTCGGACTAGCCTACAATGCTAAGTTTGAGGAATTGACCCGAAACCTGGTTGATCAGTCGCTAAATAATGTGATGGTAGACGACCAAAAGATGTACGAGGTGCAACAGAACAACCAATTAGTTTATGAAGCTCACGTGGCGATGACCCTAAAGCGGGACGATTTTGTAAACGCAATGGAAGCTGCTACTGGCGGGGGGATGTCCGACGGAACTAAGCTGAAGATTGAGTACGACCGTAAGAAGTTTCGCGAAATCTTTGAGCAAGAGATGCAGCAGCTTAAGCAGGATCAGGCACGAAATTGATGTGATAGTGATTAATGAACAACCAGTCATTAGTCATTAATCACTATTCATTCTAACGACTTACTATTATGTTTCTGCGTATCTTTCTTGGCTGTTGGCTAATGACTTCCTCACTTCTGGCGCAACCCGACTGGGTGAAAGGAAAAGGAACTTCACCCCGCTTTCCGCACGCGAAATTCCTTACCGGACTGGGCATCGCTACCTGGCATAAAGATTCATCTGAGGCTGCGATTGCCCGACAAGCCTACGCTGCGGCTCAGAAAGATTTAGCTGAACAGGTAAGAGTACAAATTCAATCGACCAGCGAGAGTTTTAAGCAGCAAACCGGACAGGAGTTTTCGTCCTCGTACCAGGCATTGGTAACGGCTAACAGTCAGTTGGAGGTGGTAGGCTTGCAGAAAGAAACTTACCACGACCGCAAGCAGAAGCTGTTTTATACTTGGGTGTATGCTCCTAAGCAAGATGTTATTGCCAACTACCAACGGAAACTAGGTCAGGCCAATCAGCAGCTAAAAGACAAATTTGCTCAAGCTAAGCGCTACGCCGAAAGTGGACAGAAAGCCGAGGCGGAGCAGCAGTTGCTACATTGTCGCACCTTACTTTCCCAACAAGCCCCCTGGCAGGCGTTGTTGCTAAGCTTACAGCCTTCAGTAGCATCAGCGGAACCTTCAGTAGCTTTATCCAAAATTGAGGAAGCCCTCCATCAACTCATTAGTGAGCGGGCAAATTCTCTGGATGATTTGGCTTATGGATTGGCTTATCAGCTTAAACAATCGCTAGACGAGCCGCTACAACGGGTTGTAATTTCGCCACTGCTGTACCGGGAGTCGGAGATGGCTAGCTCATTTTCTTACTTCTTTCGCGACCGACTGGAACAGGAGCTAATTCAGTACGCTGACTGGCAAACTATGCGGCTGGACGATGTGCAGTTTAATCAGGGGAGTCCTACTATGCGCTATACGCTGCGGGGTATTTATGAGGTATCGGGTGATCAACTGTATCTCAGCCTGTTTGTAAAGGATGTCTTTGCCCAACAGGTAATCAGTATGGCGACCGCCCGATTGGATATTGCCGTAGTGGAATCAGCCCAACTGGCGTACCTTCCAGTGCGCTATGAGCAAAACGCTGCCGAGCAACAGCAAATGGAAATCTACGAGGTAGCTGATAATGGTATCGATCTGGAAGTATGGACGAATAAGGGAGACAAAGCTTTAGTATTTACTGAAGGAGAACGCATGAACGTATTTTTCCGGGTGAATATGCCCTGCCACGTTCGCTTTGTGTATCATCTGGCCGATGGCCGACGAGTACACTTCTTTGACCAGTACCTGACTGCCGATCAGGTAGGAAAGCCTCAGGAGCTACCGTATGATTTCATTTGCGACTGTACTGACGCGCCCTGTGGCATTGAGACACTACAAATAAATGCTCAGGAAGAAGCCTTTACACCCCTGGCTACCCAGGATGTAGGTGGTTATCGCTTCATCACCGAAGATCTCAGCAGTATTTTGCAGAAAAACCGAGGTATGAAGCAAGATGAACCTATGTACCGGGCTGAACAACGTCTCGTTATTACCACGATGGAGAAACCTTCTTAGTGAACAATACTGCTGCTCGTTTTAAATGTGCAGCAGATATACCTAATTAGCTATGAAAACAATACTTATTTTTATATTCAGTATCAGCTTTGCGCTGTCGGGTCTTGCTCAAACCCTTGACCAATTTAAGCAGGAGCGAGACTCGGTGATGCAAGCGATGCAGCAGGAGCGGCAGGATTTTGAGCAGCAATATATTCAGGACTTTAATCGGTTTGTAGCCGAACGAGATAGCTTATTTGCTGAGATGCTTAAGGAACGTTTTCGGGCGATAGAACTTTCTAGAGGACTTCAGCTTGAGACTGCTCCCAAGCCAGAGTTGATTCCGGCGTACCCTTCGGATACTCAACCGCCAACTAACCAAGAAGTAAAACCGGATACTACTGCTAAACAGTTGGGTCAATCTCGCAGTTTACTATTACCGTTGCCCGCCCAAGGCGACGAAGATGGTTATATACCTCAGCGGGTTCAGCTCACTTTTTACGAAAATCAGCTTTCGGTGCCGTATGACCCACGTCTGCGGCTACCTAAAGCTGCTCGCTACGATGCCCAGACTCTTAGTGAGGCCTGGGTTTCGTTGAGTAATGCCTATGCCAAAGAGTTGATTCACAGTTTGTACCGCTATAAAAATCGATTTAACCTAAACGACTGGGGGTACTATCAATTAGTACGGAAGTTTACTGGGCAGTTATATTCGTTAGACGATCCACGAGCGGTTTTGACAGCCTGGTTTCTACTAAACAAATCCCGGTACCGGGCTAAGATTGGTTATGCCAACAATCAGTTGTATTTACTCATACCGACTAATTGTACCGTCTATTCAGCCACTTACTATCAGTTTGGTGAGCAAACCTATTACGCTATTGGCGAAGCTCCAAATTCAATCTATACCTACGACCAAGACTACGCGGGAGCGGATCTCACCTTTGATTTAGAAGTGCGTAATCCGCTGAGTTTAGGAGGTAATCCCGAAAAAAAAACATTTTCTTTTCGCTACGGTGGGGAAGAGTATGCTATACAGCTAGCGTATAATACCCGGGCTATTGCCTTTTATCAAGACTATCCTGAAGTAGATTTACGGGTTAAGCTAGAATCTACCTTGTCTCGTGAAGCCAAAGAATCCCTGATTTTACAGTTTCAACCATTACTGCAAGACCGAACTTCACCGGATGCTGTTGGCCTTTTACTTCGTTTTGTGCAAACTGCTTTTGAATATGAGCTTGATCAAGCCCAGTTTGGGCGGGAAAAGTATTTCTTTCCCGAAGAAGTTCTTCACTTCACTGCCTCTGATTGCGAAGACCGATCGGCACTTTTTGCTTATTTGGTGCGTCAGCTACTGGGGTTGAAAGTTGTTGGCTTGCAGTATCCAGGGCACGTAGCTACGGCGGTGGGCTTATCAGGAGTAGAAGGCGAATATATTGAGCGAGATGACGAATATTTTGTGGTTTGTGACCCTACCTACATGAATGCGCCGATTGGTAGAGTAATGCCTCGATTTGCTCAGAAAAAAGTAGAGCTAGTACCACTTCGTGATCCGTACCAGCAGTGGCTCACTGAAATGATCTGGGATATTGCTTCCACAAACGGGGTGTATCCGGGGGCGAATCATCATAATGTAGTAGTTGATAACTTGGGTAATATTTACTTTACGGGCTACCGTCTTTCCTCTCAGGTAGCAGAGGGGCAAGATATTTATTTAGCGAAACTAGCCCCTAACGGGCGAGTGTTGTGGGAGAAGAATTTAACTGGTAATGGTAATGATGTTGGTCAATATTTGGCGATTGATTCTCGACAGCAAGTATACTTGGCGGGGCGATACGAAGATCGGCTGCAATTAGATGTAGAAGACGCACTAAAAACTGCAGTTACCGGATTTTTTGTAGCTAAATTTACTCCCAGTGGTCAACTTACTTGGGTGCAGGATCTAACTCCTCAGCAAGATAACCTGGAACACGGCTTTGTCGCCAAAATTAGTGAGCAAGGAAAGCTCATGGAAACACTGGTGTTTGATAACACGATTGCTGAGCGAGGAATTGCTTTGGATGAAGGTGGTAATATCTACTTCAATGAGCATTACGAAGCGGTAACCCAGGTGCGTAGCCGAGGTATGACCGTAGGAAACCGTAGTGTGGCGGAAAACAACGCTTCATTTGCCATTGATGTTGCCGAGACCTTGAAAACCGAAAGTGATCGGTTAAAAGAGCAGCAGTACGATCCTACTATTGCTGGGCTATTTGCCGTAGTACACTGCATTATGGAAAGCGGAATGGTAATCCACGGAACTGCTGCCTTGGAAGCTCTGGATCGATACAATCCAGCATTTCAAAAAGATTGTCCTGAGATTTACGCCAATATTGGGAAGTTGAGGTTTATGAAAAATGAAAGTGGTATTATCACTATTGTGAATGAGGTTGGGGGCAATGTGGACTTTAGTAGGATGAGAATCCAGGATCAGGCCAAAGTCCGGTTACGAACTTTTGATGATGGCAATGCTCAACTGGATGTGCTCACTGGTATTTCGGTAGGTAAAGCGTTTGTCCGATTTAAGCTGAACCATATTAAGCTTTTTAAAGAAAATGGCAATTTGCTGTTTGATTACGATAATGATAATACTCAAATAGTGATGAATTTACGGGAGGATATTTTATATTAGCTCGGTTAAAAATACTATTGTAAGTAGAAATACTCAATGTAAGTAACAGTGTGTAGAAGAAAAAGAGAAAAAATAATAATTGATACATTTTAGGTAAAGTCATTATATTTAGAAATATTTCACTCAAAAACTAACTGTTATGCACACCAAACCTCTGCTTTGGGTATTACTACTCGCCCTAAGTTCTTCTGTTATGTTTTCTAGCTGCCAGTCAAGCAAAGTTGCTTTTGGTAACTCGTATTATTTCAAGCAAACGCCTAAATCTGTAGATCAAGCCTCAGTAGCCTCCACACTTGAGGAAATTGAAAAAGTGGCTCCCCAAGGTGCTCAGCTGTATACTTCCCTCGATCAGGAAATGGTAACTGAGCGAGATGCTGCGGCACTGATTGAACAAGCCCAGCAGCAACTTCTGGCCGCTGTAGAAAAAACTGACAATGCGGAATTAAAAGAAAAAGCCCTGCGAATGAGTCAATTAGCAGGCGAAATGAATGGGCAAGAACTGACTAAAAAAGAGCAACGAACTAAGCGCAAAGAAATCCGTAAAGAAGTTCGGTCTTTAGTGAAAGAGTACAAATCTATGTCGCCGAATGAGACCAATGATATGGATAAAAGCCTTCTTCTAAGTATCATCTTCTTAGGGGCTGGCCTAATTTTCCTTTTCCTCTTCTGGCCTCTGGGTATTCTTATGTTTTTAGCTGGTCTCGTTCTGTTAATTATTTGGGCAGTTAATAGCTAATCTGAACTTTATCTAATTTTCTGATCTTTTGATAAGATTTGACACTTAGAAAGAGCCAGTCTTGGGTATCCAAGGCTGGCTTTTGTGTAAATACTGATTTGCACTTATAAAAATTTGGATAGGAAGTTCGCCCAGTTATGGGGATATCCTTATATTTAGCGAATATACTAACTAAACCAATTGCTATGTACACCAAATCAATCCTCTGGGTCGGAGCTTTTCTTGTATCCGCCGCCTTTATTTTCTCAGGTTGCCAATCCAGTAAGGTCGCCTACGGAAATTCTTATTACTTCAAGCAAACTCCTAAAACTGTTGCTAAACCAGCACCTAAAGTAGAAGCAACTGATGAGGCTACTTTGGAAGCTTCAGTAGCAGAAGAGACTGCGGTAGAAGAAACAGTAGAAACCCGAATGCAAGAAGCCAAGGAGAAAATTGCTGCTGCCCTAGCTGACGAAAACAACGCTGAACTACAAGCTAGCTTTGAGCGTACCAAGCAGTTGGTTTCGGATATGGACGATGAGCAGCTTACTAAGAAGGAAGTGCGGGTTAAGCGTAAAGAGTTAAAGAAAGAAATTCGTACGTTAACCAAGGAGTTTAAAAATGCCGCTCCAGAAGCTACCCAAGAAATTCACCGCTACCTGAAATACTCTCTCATCTTATTTGGAGTAGCTGTTCTTCTTTCAATTATCGCCGCAGTAACTGTTACTGGTGGGTTTGGAGTGCTATGGGCACTTTCTTCTATTGCATGGTTGGCAGGAGCCGTATTCTTCGTTCTGTGGTTACTGGAGGAGTTTGGATAGTAAAGCAACTGAAAAAGAAAAGCACCAGGTTGTTATCCAGTGCTTTCCAATCTAAATTTAAAAAGCGCGTACTCTACGCGCTTTATTTTTTATGGGTCTACATATTCACCGTAAGGCCTATCGTCCAAATTGATAGTGCGCCATAGCCTAATTCGGAATATACTCCGAAGCGATCGCTGAGCATATAACGTCCACCCACTATCGTTCCGAAGTCTAGAAAAACTCCGTCATTGAAGGCATCCCCGAAGAACTCGTCGTCAATATTGGTGGATATGATTTCAGCACCTAATACTACAGAGACATATAAATCTAACTTGTCTTCATTTAAGTCCATGTCTAGTGCCTCATTTACTAGGGCAACGTAGTGAAAGGAACCTCGAACCCCAGCAGCAATTGCGGTTAAATTCCACCCTCTCGCAATTCCGTAGCGACCAACACCACCGTAAATTCCAGCACTGAAGTATTCGTGGAAGCCTACTTCATAAGACCCGTTAAGAGAAGCACCTAGGCCACTGTATCCGAACCAACCATAATTATACGAACGAACGCCCCTTCCTAGTCCGAGGCCAATATTGAGATAGTTAGTGCCTTTATCGTAAGCTAGATCGCCACTTCCGCCGCCGTTTACTCGGACGGTACTTTGGGCTTGGACTGAGAGGCTAAACATAGCCAGTAGTGCGATGATTGTGCATAGTTTTTTCATGGTTTAATTGGTTTAATCAGTTAATACTTTTTGCAAAGTTGATGAATAAATGTTAGAAGTATAAGTAGGAGAGGGAAATAAGCCCCTCTCCTCCAAAGAAATTCTAGTTAAAGACATTACCCCCAGGGTTGTCACTAAACGTGTTGCCTGCTGCCGCATCCTCGACATTGGCATTTACTGTTCCATCAGAGTATATTCCGTAGTTACCGCTATTGCTAATTTCACTGTTAGTGATATTCACCGTGGCATCAGTACCTACCCCAATATTGGTTAGGGCGTCAACAAAGCCATCAAAGTCGTACTTAGAACTACCGCCGTAGGTTATCTTTACATGATCCAGTATACTATTCGCAGTATTTGAGTCAATCAGAATTCCCCGCCACTTAAATACGGATGGATTAAGTGAAGTAAACTCTATCATAGCATCAGAAGTACCTTGAGCAATGAGCGAACCACCTTGGTCTATCACGAATGGAATATTGTTGTCAAACTCAAATAAAGCTCCAGCTCCAATAGTTAGTTGATCGCGGACGGTAATTCCTCCAGTAACGATATACTTAGCACCGTCTTTCAAAGCTACCCAAGTGCCTGGACCTTCATCTAATGTTCCGCCAAAAATTTCAACGGCACCCTTGGTGTTATCAGTGAAAGTAGTATTTGCATCAACTTCGCTCACCCGATCCACTTCTAGACCTATACCGTATTCGGCATTTCTAACAATAGTATTGTTTTCAAAAGTGGTTAGAAAACCGTAACGGCTGTAAATGCCGTACCCTTCGCCATCGGCTATGGTTGTATTAGTCAGTTGAAGCTCACCGTTGGCGTACAGTCCAATAGCTGCTGGTACATCCACGAAATCGGCAAACTCGGTAATGTTTGTTCCTCCAGTGTAGCCAATATTTGCATAATCTATTTTGTTATTAGAACTAGTAGATACCATTTTGATACCACCCCAAGGATTATCCTCGTCAAAAGCAGTCATGGTAACTTGGTCGCTGGCGGTACCATTTACGATAAATGCTCCATCGTCGGTAATGGTAAAGAATACATCTTCTTCCATGCGTAGTTCTGCACCAGCATCAATGGTCAGGTCGGCGTTGGCAGTGATGCTTCCTGAAACATAGTAGAAAGCGTCTCCAGCTAAAGAAGCTAGGGCTACATCACCAGATAAAGTAGAACCAAAAACCTCTATGGCACTAATGGTATTGCCTTCAAAAGTAGTAGTAGCATCTATTGTTCCAGCAACATCTATGGGTAACCCAATTCCTGAAAGAGTGTTATTGCTCACATTATTATTACTGAAGACAATAAGTTCACCGAAGCGAATGTACATTCCGTAGCCACCGCTTTCTGATATTTCAGTGTTAGTAATTTCTATCTTGCCATCCTGTCCCAAACCGATATTAGCTGGTACATCCACGAAATCAGAAAAGGCGGTCATGTTAGTCCCTCCGCCGAAGGTTACTACTGCATTATTTAGCACATTTCGCCCATCTTGAGAAGAAATGTAAATACCACCCCAGCGAAGACCCCCTTCGGCATTTGAAGTAGTGAAAACAATCTTATTATCTGTTTCTCCATTGGCAATCAGTGCCCCTCCACCACTAGCAATAGTAAGCAGGACGTTCTCATCAAATTCAACCGTTACTCCTGGCTCTACTGTTAATACAGCAGTAGCTGAAATGGAGGTCGTAACTCGATAATCGGGTAAAGTAGGGTCTTCAAAAACATTTGCTAGTGTTCGGTCTTCAGTAATGTTACTGTTAATCAAAACAGGATTAGCATCGGCTTCAATGGTTACTTCCGCAGTAGCACTGTTTCCATCAGGGTCTTCTACTGTTAGGCGAATAGTATACTCACCAATTACGTCAGGAATGAAGTTAGCTTCGTCGGGATCATCCTCAGTAGAGTTGATCTCCGCAGCACTGCTGCCATCGGGAGCTTCAGTAATTTCCCAAGTGAATGTGAGTTCATCACTTTCGGTATCTGGATCAATAGTGTTGCTACCATCTAAGGCATACGGGGTACCCACGGTGACAGTATTGTTTTCGTTATCTTCGCTGATGGGGCGACCATCTTCGTCTACAATAAACACCACAGGTGGCTCCCCTAAAGCTTCAGTCGCTGTCACTGTAACATCATCGGTGTCGGAGTTTCCGTCTGGGTCAGTAACTGTGAGTGTGAACTGATAAGGTCCTTCAACATCTGGGGTAAAAGTGGCAGAAGCCTGACTACTTCCGTTGACAGAAGCACTACTGCCGCTGGGAGCCGAAGTAAGCGCCCATGCGTAGGTCAATGTGCCTCCATCAGGGTCGGAAGAACCGCTGCCATCAAGGGTAACGGAATTACCTACCGTGGCTTGTAAATCTTGACCGGCATTGGCTACCGGAGGCTCACCTACAGGTTCAGGATCATCTTCTTTACAAGCGATTACACCGAGGAAAAGAATAACCATCAATAAGCGAGTTAGTCCTTTTAAGGAATTTAAATTTTTCATAATAAGGAATTGGTTTACGTTTGGTTTTTGTCAGTTTAATGCTAGAAAATGTGAGGAGGTAAACATAATAGAAAAAATTTTTCATATTTGTTTACTTAGTAGGCGTGAATCTTATTAAGGGATAAAAATCGTTACCTACTTTACCCATACCAATTATGAAGCAAGATTCTCAGTATGATGATAAATTTGACCGCTACCTTCGGGATGAAATGGATGCGGAAGAACGGCAAGCCTTTGAAGATTTGCTGAACGAGGATGAAAGTCTAAAGGAGGAAGTGGATTTGCAGGAGGATATTACCGCCGGAATTGATCTTTTTGGCTCCGAAGAGTTGAAAAGACAATTACAGCAATCTGAGGAGTCAGCCACTGTCCCACTAACTTTTAGTCAGGAAAGATCTAAGGAGCAGTCTGATAAAGCTAAGGCTGTTCGACCGCTATATTTTGCACTGGCTACTGCTGCATCTTTTATATTAGTCATTGTCGCGGTTTGGCTGTTGAATCCTGGGGGATCTTCCCAGGATCTGTACGCAGCTTACTATGAACCCTACCCAAATGTAGTGAACCCAGTAGAGCGCTCGGAAGGGATACCGACTGATGCTGCTGGACAGGCTATGTATTACTACGAACAGGGTAATTACCAACAGGCGATTGCTCTCTTCACTCAGCAAATGCCTACTGACGTTGCCTACCAATTTTACTTAGGAGTAAGCTACTTGGCGGTGCAGCAACCTACTCAGGCCGAAGAAACACTGCAAACTTTGTTATCTGATTCAGAAGGGGCGTTTTACGAGCCTGCTCTATGGTATATTAGTTTAGCGCGGTTGGCCAACAATCAGCCAGATGCGGCTAAAATTACTCTACAACAAGTAGTAGGCTTTCAGGGAGAATATGCGACAGATGCTCAAGCTTTGTTAGAGCAATTGTAGTTCCTTTGTCTTTTCTTCAAATAAGAGTCAAACAAAAAGCCACTCCCCAGAGGAAGTAGCTTTCGTATTAGTAGTTTCTATTTCTCCTATGGATTAGGCAATAATACCTGATCAATAACGTGGACGACCCCGCTGTTAGAGAGATAATCAAAGTCTACTACGTTAGCGGTTTCGGTAGCATCATTGGCATCGTCTACTGTTATGGTTGCGCCTTCTGCTCCGGGCACCAGCGTAATCGTTAGTGGGGTGCCATTGAGCGATGTAGTAGAAACTGACTCAGCTGCTGCTACATCGGCACTAAAGTTAATCCCCTCAAAAACGTGGGTTTGTAGCACGTTAGCAAGAAAAGTTGGGTCAAGTCGAGCGGCACTATCGATAGTAACCTCAATACCCGCAGCCTCAAAAGCAGCATCGGTCGGCATAAAAATAGTTTTATTAGTCCCTAAATCTGCTCCGCTTTCTTCCAAAGCTGTCTGGAAAATAGTGAAGGAGGCACTACTCAACCCATCAGCAAAATTTACCACATCTTCTATTGGTTCTGCCGGGCGCAGCACCCCACCGAGGAAAACAATACGCCCGTTACTAGCAGTAAGTCCCAAATCAGCGGCTACTACTCCATTCAGAAATAAGGTGTTATTGTCAATAGTGATGTAGAGCGGTTGACCTAGCAGGGTATTAATTGTCCGTCCAGCATTGGCAAAATCAGCATTTCCTTCTATTACGTGGTAGTCAATGGTATTTTCTGCATTCTCTTGAGAAGTAAAAAAGAAGTTATTGAAAGCATCATTCACTGGAGTAAGGAAGGTATTGGCACTAGCACCAGTTAATAATGACTGATATCCACGGTTAATAAACAGATTGTTTATCGTAGTAATACCGCCGAACAATCCCACAGTAGCGGTTAATCCGCCCACTGTACCAAAAGTGGAAGCTACACTAGGATTAGTTGTATTACCGGTAGTTAACGAAGGAGGTAATAACACTTCGTTCACTACGTGAATCACTCCATTGTTTGCCCGTAAATCTGGTGTTACTACGTAAGTCGGGCTGAGTTGGGTAGCCGCGTTTAACCGGATAGAGTCGCCTTCTAAAGTAGGAAAAATCTGAGCTAAGTCCAGCGTCGTAAGAGCCGAATCAATGTCGTCAGATTCATAGGTAGCATTAGGTACTAGGTGATAAAACAAAATATCAGATAAGATATTGGTAGAAAGCTCCCCCATTGACTCTAAGCCAATAGTATTTAGCAAATTAACAAAAGCCTCATTGTTAGGAGCGAAAATGGTATGCTCAGTAGTAGCTAAACGGTCGGCTAGTCCACCGCTGATAAAAGCAGCTAAACTATCTAGACCCTCAGTCTGGGTTAAAACTTCTACTAAATCTTCAGCAGGGCGAGGCGGCTCTCCATCTTCATCATCATTATTACACGAAACAACAAACGCTAGTAAGGGTAGTAATAACCAAGTGGCCCATTGGGCAGAGTACATCTTTTGCATAGTAAAGTAAAAAGGTTATAAACGGCTCAATATACACTTTTTGCTAGTAGTTTGGGTAACTTCATAAACAAAAACTTAAAAAGTCGTCTTCTCCATGAGAATCAAATAGTAAATGTCGTTACCATGACTTCAATCGGTTTAGAAAGACCCGATCTTAAAGATAATAGTCTACCCGAATAAAAAAGAGAGGGTTCTACCTGAAAAGAGCATACTAAACCAAATTATTGTCCGTTACGGGAAAAACAGCCGCTAGAAGTTATTAGAATACGATATACTAGGGTTTTTAATTACCTGCTAGTTGAGCTGCCTGGCTCACCCAGTGTTTAAAAATATTGAAAATCCCGTAATCTGGGTGAGATCAATTATAAAAAGCTAATTAGTCTAGTAGATAGTATTTTGCTTATAATGATGTATTTTAGCTTTATCAAACCTTATCCTGAAAACGGCCCTAACCCTCAACCTTTAGATAGAATTAAAAATACCACGAAGAAACAATCATCGCGTATATGAATAAATCTTTACTCTTAGTCTTTACTCTTTTCTTATCGCTCTCTCTTTTTAATAGCTACGCCCAGGAACTTACCGTAACGGGAAGGGTGACTTCGGCCTCTGATAATTCAGCATTGCCCGGCGTAAACGTGACCCTGAGAGGAACTAATCGGGGAACCATCACTGATATTGATGGGAATTTTCGGTTGGCGGGCGATGCCAGCGATACCCTTATCTTCTCATTTATCGGATTCAATCCATTGGAAGTGCCTATCAATGGGCAGTCATCCCTAGATATAAATCTACAAGAAGATGTACAGGAACTCAGTGAGGTTGTGGTTACTGGTTTCCAGGAAATTGAACGTAAGTTGTTCACTGGTTCCGCTGAGCGAATTGAAATGGCAGACATCCGTGCTCCGGGGATGGTAGATGCCAGTCGGATGTTGGAAGGACAAGTGGCCGGGGTAACCGTAGAAAATGTATCAGGGACTTTTGGTACCGCCCCACGTATCAGGATTCGAGGAAACACCTCCATTAATGGTGATAATCAGCCATTGTGGGTAGTGGACGGAGTAATCTTAGAAGACCTGACCAATGTTACTGCGGATGATATTGTTACTGGTAATGCCAATACAGTATTGGCTTCTTCGGTGGCTGGATTGAATCCGGATGATATTGCCTCTTTTCAGGTATTACGCGATGCATCGGCAACTGCCCTCTACGGTACTAGAGCTAAAAACGGCGTAATCGTCATTACTACTAAGCGAGGTAGGAGTGGTAAATTGCGGGTAAATTACTCAGGTAATTATTCATTCCGGCTACGTCCGGGCTACGGACAGTTTGATATTCTCAACTCGGGAGATGAAATGTCCATTTACCGAGAGATGTACGAAAAAGGACTGATTGACATTACCACCTCGGTACGGGCTGAAAACTTTGGTCCGCTGGGTAAGATGTTTTCCCTAATTTCAGATCATGAGATTAATTGGGGACCTAACGGAACGCTAAACGAAGAGTTTCTAAACCAGTATGAAAATGCGAATACCGATTGGTTTGACGTACTGTACCGCGATGTATCGCTTCAACAACAGCATTCGGTAAGCTTGACGGCGGGTAATGAAAACTACAACAGTTACTATTCATTTAGCTTTTTGAATGATAATGGACAAACCGTAGCGGACGGAGTGAGTCGCTTTGCGGGAACCGCTCGGAATAGCTTCTTTATATCAGATCGGTTCAATATGGATGTGAAGCTGACAGCTAGCTACCGCGATCAACAACTGCCCGGTAGTACTGACCGCGACTTTGATCCGATCACCGGGCGCTTTAGGCGAGACTTTGATATTAACCCATTTAGCTACGCCATTAATACGAGTCGGTCAATACGTCCGTATGATAGTAACGGAGACCTGGAATACTTTCGCCGAAATTACGCGCCCTTTAATATTCTGGAAGAGCTTAGTTTGAATTTTATAGATGTACGAGTAGCCGACATTGCAGCACAGACTGACCTAAACTTTAATATCCTGGATAATCTCACTGTCCGTAGTACTATTCAGGGACGCTATGCATCTACTAATCGCGAACACATTATTCATGAGCGTTCTAATCAGGCTGAGGCCTATCGGGCTGATGATACCCAATTCATTCAGGAAGCGAATCGGTTACTATTCCAAGATCCTGATGAGCCCGGTTCGCTTCCGAAAGTGGTTTTACCGGAAGGCGGATTTAACTATCTAGATGAGAGTGATTTGCTTAACTTTTATATTCGTAATAGTATTGAGTGGTCAGAGACCTTCGGGCAAAACCATAATGTAAACTTACTGGCGGGTCAGGAGATTAAATATACTGACCGCTCGTCTCGTAGTGCTGATGGTATCGGGGTAGTATATGAAAATGGTGGTGTTGTAAATACAGACCCGGATATTATTGAATTTCTCAACCGCCAGGGGGTAGACTTTTATTCCTTGTCTGAAGACCGAGAACGCTTTACGGGTTTGTTTCTGAACGGAGGATACTCATTTAAAGATCGTTACGTGGTCAATGGTACAGTGCGCTACGATGGCTCAAATCGTCTGGGGAAAAGCAGGGCGGCTCGCTACTTGCCTACCTGGAATGTGAGTGGAGCCTGGAATGTAGACCAGGAAACATTCTTCACCTTGCCTTCGGTAATTAGTTTTCTTAAACTTCGGGCTACTTACGGATTGTCAGCCAACCTTGGGCCGGATGTAAGTGCTTTACTGAATCTACAATCAGATGTAACTCTAAGGCCTACTGATACGGAGTCTTTTTTGTTCATTGAAGATCTGGAAAATCAAGACTTAACTTGGGAGAAGCTTTATGAATTTAATGTAGGAATGGACTTCGGTCTATTTAATGATCGAGTTACTGGTACGGTTGATTACTTTGAGCGTAATTCCTTCGATTTGATTGGGGTACTGCAAACAAGTGGAATAGGAGGGGAAGCGTTTAAACTGGGTAACTTTGCTGATTTGGAATCCAATGGTTTTGAGTTTACCATCAATACGCTTAACTACTACGACGAAAACTTCTCTTGGACTACTAATTTTAACATCAGTTATGTCCCCGACCGAATCACCCGCTTTGATTTTAATCCTCGAGTAGCTGATGCTATCTCGGCGCAGGGAGCCGCAGTACTAGATGGAGCTCGTCGCGGTATTTACTCTACAAAATTTGCTGGCTTAGATGCTCGAGGTATTCCTACCTTCTTTGACCTTAACGGTGAGGTAGTATACGATTATGACCTACAACAGCGCGATAGTCTTCAGCAAATTCTTCAATACGAAGGCTCAGCAGAACCTCAGGGCGCGGGTGGCTTCACCAATGTGTTTACTTATAAAAACTGGTCGCTCAATGTATTGGTATCGTATCGGTTTGGCTATAAAATTCGCCTCAATGATGCCTTTGCCCCTCGCTATACTGACTTTAGCTCTTTTTCTCGTGATTTCGTAGATCGGTGGGTAGTACCGGGCGATGAGGAATTTACAGATATTCCAGTGATCCTGGATAACCAGATTTTAGCTGGTGACGTTACTGCCCAGCTCCGGAACTCTTATGATTTGTATAATAAGAGTTCGGTTAGAATAGCCGATGGCGATCATGTACGGCTCAAGACGGTACGTTTATCGTACAATATGCCCCAGTCGTGGGTAAGTAAGATTGGCGCGAGCACGGCTTCTCTAGGAGTAGAAGGCCAAAACCTACTATTATTGTATTCTGATGATCGCCTGAATGGGCAAGACCCTGAATTCTTCTCAGCAGGAGGGGTAGCATTTCCACAGCCCCGACAGGTGACAGTATCGTTAAACATTGGCTTTTAAGAAAATATGAAGTGTGACATGAGAAATAAAAAAACAATAAGTCCACAGCCAATAGTCTACGGTCGAAAGCTTATGACTCACAGTTTAAAACGTAAAATAAGTAATCTGTGGACGATAGACTACCGATTATGGACTATGATGTTGGGAATACTGTTGCTTTCGTCTTGCGATAACTACCTCGAGGAAACCCCCGATAACCGAGTTGATCTGAATACCTTAGACAAGGCTGCTCAGCTATTGACCAATGCTTACTCAGAGGGAGGGTACAATTTTGTAGAGTGGATGGGAGATATGGTTACTTTTACCCGGGGCACAGTAAAAGAAGATCAGCATATTCAGGCTTACGAGTGGCGCGATGTCGATGAGTTATTTCAAGATTCCCCTACATACTTCTGGAATCAGACCTACGAAGCCATTGCTCATGCTAATGAAGTATTAGCGGTAGTAGACCAGCTACCGGGTGATGAAGACCGTCGCCAAGCCGTAAAGGCTGAGGCATTGTTAGCTCGAGCCTACGGCCATTTTATGCTGGTAAACTTGTTTGCTAAGCACTACGATGAAGCCACCGCCTCCTCTGATCCGGGTATTCCCTATGTGCTCAGACCTGAAACTAACTTTATTGCGGAATATGAGCGAGCCTCTGTACAGCAGGTATATGATTTGGTGGAGGAAGACTTACTAGCCGGTTTAGAGTTAGTAGATGGGTCGTTTTATGCGAACTCCGGTAAGTATCATTTTACTCGTAATTCAGCACTAGCCTTTGCTTCTCGTTTCTACCTTTTTAAGCGGGATTTCCAAAATTGCATTGAATATAGTAGCCAGATATTAGGAAGTAGTCCTGAAGTGTTTGTGAGGGATTTAAACGCACTGCTGGAAGAGCGTATTAATACCGAAGACTACATCCGGCTTTATACTTCGCCGAGTGAGCCTAGCAATCTGCTGCTAATGCGTAAGGTGACTAACTTCCCAATAACTGTAGGCTTCTGGCCCGATGATAATATTTTTCGAGGAAGACTTTTCGAGAATAGCCCGTTTGATGCTACTGACCTACGAGCTGACCCAGCTTTTGTGCGGGGTGATAACGGAATTACTGCAACCCGCTTTGAGTTTTTATTTGAACGTAGTAGCCTTACCTCAAATGTTGGGTTTAACTATACGGTTATAACTCCTTTTAAGGGTGAAGAGGTGTTACTTAACAGAGCTGAGAGCTACGCGTTTTTGGGACAAATTGACGAGGCTTTGGCTGATTTACAAACCTTGTTAGACAAGCGATACGATACTCCGGTAGAAGCTGATTTTGAAACCATTGAGAATTTTATTGGAACGAACGACACCCGGGTGGCGATGATTCTATATATCGTAGAAGTAGAGCGACCAAAAGAATTTATCCACGAAGGCTTGCGTTGGTTTGATATAAAACGCTACGGAATACCAGTTACTCATGTTTTACAAGATGGCTCTGAAATTACACTAGCTGAAGAAGATAATCGGAAAATACTACAGATCCCTCAGGCTGCCCAAGATATTGGTGGTTTGTCGGCTAACCCTCGTTAACAGAAATTAAATTAGAAATGAAGAAAGTAACCATATACTTATTTTGCTTGCTACCCCTGCTCACAGTCTCTTGTTATGAAGAAGATCCGGTAGATAAGGATGTTAAGCAAGTGGAGCCCTCTACTGATGAAATTGACCAATTCATTCAAACAGAGTTCTTGGATAAATACGGCGTGGCGGTGCGTTACCGGTTTGTCGACCGTTATGTAGATCCTACCCGCCGGGTGGCTCCTCCCCGAAGAGAGCTAGTACAGCCAGTGTTAAACTTTCTGCAAGAATACTGGATTGAGCCATACCTTGAGGTACAAAACGGAGAAGAGTTTTTTAAAGACCATGTGCCAGCCGAGATTGTGCTCCTTGGCTCCTTTATTTTTAACGACGATGGAACCGTAGTTTTAGGAACAGCCGATGCCGGAGCAAGAATTACGCTTACCGAAGTTAATAATGTAGATGAAAGTGATCCAGTATGGGTGATTCGGCAGCTAGGCACCATCTATCATGAGTTTGCCCATATTATTCATCAACGATATAACTTGCCAGCTAACTTCCAGCAAATCTCGCCCCAAGGGTATACTTCACTAGGCTCTTGGTTTACCTTAACGGATGATGAAGCCTTACGTCGGGGCTTTGTTTCCCCTTACGCTACCAGCACTTTCAATGAAGATTATGCTGAAACTGTGGCTTTCATATTATTTGATGATGACTTTTTCGATACCTACATAGAGGAAGATGAAGACTGTAACGATCCGGCTTGTGAAGAGCGTAATGAAGGCCGTACACTTATTCAGCAGAAGTTCAATTCGGTGATTGACCACTACCAACAAAGCACGGGGGTAGATTTATTAGAAGTGCGAGCTCGTATTCAAGAGAGACTATAATATGAAACGGATTTTAGGAGTATTACTTTTGATCAGTATATTATTGGCTTGCCGGGATGAAGAGCCAATATTTGAGAAAAGTGCTGATGAGCGAGTAGAGGAGGCTATTAGCGATTTGAATGCTAAGTTAACGGCGCCTGGTAATGGGTGGTTATTGCGGTATCGCCCAGAGAGTGAGTCAGGTGTTTATAATGTGTTACTTGATTTTAACGAAGATGGAACGGTAAATATCCAGACAGATTTTGGAGTGAACGACGGTGAGTTTTACGAGCAAACCGTTACTTATCGGGTTGATAACTCACTAGGGTTAGAGCTGATTCTGGAGAACTACTCTTTCTTTAGTTTTTTGTTTGAGCAAAATGGCGCCTCGTTTCTGGCAGAATATGAGTTTAACTACATTAACGAAACCCCCGATGGAGATTTAGTTTTTCGCAGTAAATCTGACCCCTCATTACCCACTACACTAGTATTTCAGCCTGCCAACGAAGGAGATGAGAATCTACTAGGCAAAGATATAGCAAGAAACCTCAGTGCATTGTCTGAGAACTCTCCGGCACGATTTGCTTCTTCTTATCGGTTGCGCTTTACTGATCGTGACCTTACTTTTTACCTCAACTTCGATGATTTCCGTAGAACTCTCAACTTTAATTTCGTTTCTCCCGATGGTAGTGGAAATGGTCGAGAGCTAGATTTTAGCTCTCCCTACATTATTCAGGGGAACGAAATTATTCTGGATCAGCCTCTGAGTGGAAGTTATTTTGGTCAGCAGGTAGAGATTGCCAATATTAGGTTTGGTTCTTTATCTGATATAAATCTTACTATTTGTGATAGTATGATAACTGCTAATCAGTACAGTGCGACAGTAAACTCAGCATCGGCAGTACTAGAAAACACCCTTTTTGATCCTAACGGAGCCAACGTACTTAATCAGGTAGATTTTTTCTTTAGTCTTAATAACAATATCTTCGGAGAGAACGGCTCATTGGGTCCCCAGATTGATCAGGATGTGGAAGGCTCACTAGCTATGCTTCTGTACTATGATGAAAGTGTTAACGATCCATTTTATGCTTTAGGTTTTTTTATTGTAAATGAGAATGGCTCAGTTACCCGGGCTTTACGCGAGTTCACTCCTACAATTACGGGTAATCGTTTACAGGTAGAGTATGCGCCAACATTCACTGTGCTACAGGATACTACCGGGGTTTTTAACGAAGAAAATATAGACAATTACCTGAATCTATTTGCTGAAGGAGATGGTGTGTATATTTATAAAATCACGGATGAAACCTACGAATTATACAATGCCTGCAGCGAAACTAGCTTTGTTTTCTTCCATAATTAAGCAAATACCTATCTTTAGGTTACTTTGGGCTTACTCAGAAAGTATTTCAATCTCTACCCGGATATTATTCTTTGACAATTGTGAATCATCAGGGTAGAGCATTTTTTTGCCTCCCCAACCCTCGGTTTCAATTCGGTCGCCTGAAATTCCTTTATGTTCTAGATAAGCTTTAATAGTTTCAGTTCGCAAGGCCGAAAGTTTAGTAGAGCTGACCCCCTTTTTCTTATGCTCCTTATTTTGAATCAGGTTAAAGAAGTTCTTGGATTCTGGAGAAAATTCATAGATAAATCCTCGTCCTGTTCCGTTAGTATGCCCATGCAGTTTAATTCGCATACTAGGCTGTTCTTCCAATGTATTCACTAGTTGATCAATCTCGTAACGGGAGCGTTCCCGCATAACTGAAGAGTTTCCGTAAAAGTACGTGTTGTACATAACTTGGATGTCTCCTTTCTTAAGGCGCTGTAAAGGCATATTCATTACCAGCGTATCACCTTCGTAGTGGGTTAGTTGCCAGATTGAATCAGTTGAGGAGATATTTAGAGGAAGATCAAACTGAGTCTTTTGATAACCTGCGGCGTAGGGAGTAATCTGAAGTGCGCTATCTAAGACTGTGGTTTTGTCTACAACAAATACATCACCAGTAGCAACCTCGCCTACACTCTTGGAGCGAGCACCTTCCACGACCTTTACCGATGAAGCTATGGGTTTTTCATCACTATATCGGAAGGTATTAAATTTGACATACATGGTTGGTCTCTGATTTAGATCCTTACTTTTGTTCTCCTGTATACTCTCTCGTTCCTCAAGTCCCATTACTTCAGTTGCAGGAATTACGGGATGGGCAGGGATAGGTTCAGTGATTTTTTGAACTACTTCTGGCTTTTGAACATCATCAGTATCTGGTGTAGTTTCTACTGTATTTACCACTTCAGTATCCTTAGCAACAAAGACCCAAGCATCGCTAAACTCTTCATATTCGCGTACTTCTTCATAGGCATTTCGTATCTGCTCGGCTGAAGATGAGGAGACTGTATATACGTAAAAATAACCCGAGTGCGGATAAAATGCGTAATGGGCAGGCAGCCCCTTTTTTTCTACGTGGCTAGTGAATTTCTTAGCATTGTTTTCATATTCAAATACTCCAACTACTAAGTAAGTACCGGGTAGTATTATCTTAGGTTCTTCTTCATCGACAAAATGGCTAATCGGATAGGTTGAGCCGAAAGAAATAATACTGATTAAACTAATCAATAGTATCAGGATCATCCGATGAAATCTAGGAATAATAGTCATGATAACAGACAATTGTTTTTATTTTCAGTGCAATTGAAACCCCAACCTTGTATTTTTACCATGCAAAAGTCAGATAAACCTGTCAGATGTAAGGAAAACTGACCAGTAGAAGGTAAAAAATTTAACTTTAAAAATATGAAAAATTACTTTTCTAATATTTTTTACTTCAATCATTCATTGTTTAATATATTATTGGTATTAATTACGCTGGTACTAATTGCAGGGTGTAGCCCTGAAAAAGAAGAAAACAGGTTAAATTCTGTGCCAAATAAAGCCATTACTGGAGCTGACTTACGAGAACATATAAGCATGCTGGCTTCTGATGAATTTGGTGGGCGTATGCCTTTCACTGAAGGGGAAAAGAAAACCATCGAATATCTAGAAAATATATTCAATACTTTCGGGTTGGAACCTGGTAATGGTAACAGCTATTTTCAGGCAGTTCCTTTGGTAGAAATTGATGCACTTCCTCAAAAAATTATGAGTATTGCAGGAAAAGGAGAAACACTTGATCTTAATTATCGAGAAGACTTCGTAGCTCTGACCCGACGAGTGACTGATCGAGTAGAGGTAGAAAGTTCAGAACTGGTATTTTGTGGATTTGGTATTGTAGCTCCTGAGTACGGTTGGAACGACTACGAAGGGATAGATATGGCTGGAAAAACTGCCGTAGTGCTTGTAAATGACCCCGGGTTTGGCACTACCGATAGCACGCTCTTCAAAGGAAATACGATGACGTACTATGGTCGTTGGACCTATAAATACGAAGAAGCTGCCCGCCAAGGAGCTGAGGGAGTGATCATTATTCATAATACAGCTCCAGCCGGCTATGCTTGGAATGTGGTGCAGAGTAGCTGGACAGGGAAAGCGTTGTATTTAAAGTCAGAAGATGGTAATCAGTCAAGGTGTGCTTTTGAAGGCTGGGTTTCGCAGGCAATGGCTCGGCAAATGATGCAACTAGCAGGGATTGAAAACTACCTGGGGCAAGCCCGTAAATCTGACTTTCAACCGATCCCAATGGGGCTTTCAGTAAGTCTTTCTATGGAAATAGCTTATCAAGAAGCTACTTCTCAAAATGTAATTGCCAAACGAACCGGTAGTAAACGTCCTGATGAATACATTATTTATTCTGCTCATTGGGATCATATCGGGATTGGGAAACCAGTTGATGGAGACTCAATTTATAATGGGGCTTTAGACAATGCCAGTGGTACTGCTGCAATGCTCGAAATTGCTGATGCTTTTAGCCAATTAGAAGAAGCCCCGGAGCGTACGGTTATATTTCTGGCAGTGACTGCCGAGGAGCAGGGCTTGCTAGGTTCAGCCTACTATGCCGAAAACCCTATTTATCCGGTTAGTCAAACAGTAGCTAACATTAATATGGATGGTATTCATTTTCGAGGGGCAATGAAAGATCTGACAATTGTCGGCTACGGGCAGTCCGAACTAGATGAGTACGCGGAAGAAGCAGCTCAGGAGCAGGAACGTTACGTTATGCCTGACCCTAACGCTGAAAAGGGATATTTTTTCCGCTCTGACCATTTTAATTTTGCCAAAGTAGGTATTCCGGCTCTCTACGCTAGTGGAGAATACGAACAAGCTGAAAAAGGAGTGGAGTGGACCCAGGCTAAAATGGATGAGTGGACCCAGCGCGACTATCACCAACCCTCCGATGAGTACGTTGAGAGTGAATGGAATATGGCCGGTATGGTACAAGATGCTCAGTTGTTATTTAAAATAGGTTACCAACTTAGTAACGAGAAAACTTTTCCTGAATGGAAAGAAGGATCAGAGTTTAAATCTATCCGGGAGCAATCGCTCTTGAGTCGATAGCTAACAGTCACTAGTCTAATGTTCTCAAAGTTTAACTGTCGACCGTCAACTCAAAGCTGCAGACTATTTACTCACGTTGCTTGCTGCAAAGCAGAAAATTCGTAATTTTGCGGAACTTTTAGAATACCTTCTATCGTAAGGAAATTCTAGTATTTTACTATCATGTTTAATTAAACCACCTGGCTGATTGCTCTACGCTTGGGTGTGTACAAGAGCAAACTACATTTTATGGCAGATACGCAAGTACAAGAAGACTTTAATTGGGATCAGGTTGATACCAAAGGCTTTGGTGAAGATTATTCCGCAGAGGAAAAGGCCCGCATGGCCGAAATGTACGACGATACCCTTACTCAAATTAATGAGAAAGAAGTGGTATCTGGTACCATTGTAGGTATTAATGATCGTGACGTTATTTTAAACATTGGGTTTAAATCCGATGGATTGGTTTCTATTTCTGAGTTCCGCGACCTGGAAGATATAAAGGTAGGAGATGAAGTAGAAGTTTACATCGAGGAACAAGAAGATAAGCGAGGTCAGCTTATTCTATCTCGCAAGAAAGCGAAGATTGTTCGGGCTTGGGAGAAAATCCAGCACGCATTAGATTTTGACGAAGTGATTGAAGGTACGGTGAAGCGTCGTACTAAGGGAGGGTTGATTTGTGATATCTATGGGGTAGAGGCCTTCTTACCCGGTTCGCAAATTGACGTGAAGCCTATTCGCGACTTCGACGTTTTTGTAGGGAAGAAGATGGAAGTGAAAGTTGTGAAGATTAACTACGCTAATGACAACGTAGTTGTTTCTCACAAGGTACTGATCGAGAAAGACCTAGAAGAGCAGAAAGCTCGTATCCTCAACAACCTAGAAAAAGGACAAGTACTCGAGGGAGTTATAAAGAATATGACCAACTTTGGGGTATTTATCGATTTGGGTGGAGTGGACGGACTTCTACATATTACTGATATTTCTTGGGGGCGCATCAACCACCCTGAAGAAGTATTGAATCTGGATGAGAAGGTAAACATCGTAGTGCTGGATTTTGATGATGAGAAGAAGCGGATTTCGCTAGGAATGAAGCAACTTACTCCACATCCGTGGGATTCGCTTGCTGAAGAAATTCAGGTAGGTAGTAAGGTACATGGAAAGATTGTTAATGTAGCTGATTACGGTGCGTTCCTAGAAATTATGCCAGGTGTGGAAGGGCTAATCCACGTGTCTGAGATGTCATGGTCACAACACCTGCGTAATCCTCAGGACTTTATTAATATTGGTGATGAGCTAGATGCCGTAGTGCTGACCTTAGATCGTGAAGAGCGAAAAATGTCGCTCGGCATTAAGCAGCTTACGGAAGATCCATGGACGAAGAATGACGTACTGACCAAATACGCTATTGGTACCACCCACAGCGGTATTGTGCGTAATCTGACCAACTTTGGTTTGTTCTTAGAACTAGAAGAAGGTATTGACGGATTGGTGCACGTTTCTGACCTGAGCTGGACGAAAAAGATCAAGCATCCTTCGGAATTTGTAAAAGTTGGTGAAGAGTTGCAAGTAAAGGTACTTGAGCTAGATGTAGACAATCGTCGTCTGGCACTTGGGCACAAGCAGCTAGAAGAAAACCCTTGGGATACTTTTGCCGATCTATTCCCAGTTGGTTCAGTCCATAAAGGTACCATCACCACTAAGATGGATAAAGGTGCTTTGGTTGAACTTCAGTACGGAATTGAAGGCTTTTCAGGTAATAAGCACTTAGTTAAAGAAGATGGTACTGAGCCAGAGACTGGCGAAGCACTAGACTTCCGAGTAGTTGACTTTTCTAAAGACGATAAGCGGATTGTACTTTCACATACAGCGACCTATCGGGAAGTTGAGGCTAAGAAGGCTACTACCAAATCCACTCGATCAGCTTCTTCCTCAAGTAGCAGCCCTAATGATGCAGAACGCTCTACATTAGGCGATTTGGAAGCTTTATCTAATCTGAAAGAGCAGATGAAGCAGGACGAAAAGTCAAGCAAATAACTAGATAAAATGGTCTTAGCAGGAAGGGTTTTATTCCCTTTCTGCTTTGATGAAGTACCGAAAACCTTTAGTTTTACGTTTTCTGGTAGCGTGGCCGAGTGGCTAGGCGGAGGTCTGCAAAACCTCTCACAGCGGTTCGAATCCGCTCGCTACCTCTTAAGCCCATAATTTTATGGGCTTTTTTTAATCTATTTACGCAACAGTTCGCACTCAAGTCCTAATAGTTGGTTCCATATTCCTCTTATTTATACTTTTTCTAAATTAGATTTAAGCACATAAGTGCCTGGACTAAGTAATTGATAATCAATTTATTAGTAGAAAATAAATAAACATTACATGAGTGAAGCCAAATTGCTTCAAATGTGTTTGAATATAAGCATTCCCGTATTACTTTTGTGAGGATTTAAACAAGGGATTATAATGAACGATTGTTGCTCAGATTTCCGAAAAATCACTTTTCTAACTTACCTTCTCCTACTACCAGCCTTTCTTGCGTTTTCTTGGACTGCCTCACTCGCTCAGGATGCAGCAGCTGACTCAACTGCCACTGAAGCATCAGGGGGAGGCGACGATGGAAGCGGAATACCCTCCAGTCCAGAAGCTATTGCTGAAGGCGAAAGTATCTTTAATAATAACTGTACTGTCTGCCACGCCATCAATCAAGTGGTAGTCGGACCGGCGCTAGCAGGGGTAGAGAATCGTTGGGAAAACCTAGAGACGTTGGTTGCCTTTATAAGTAACTCTCAAAAAGTTATTCAAGGGGGTAACGAGTATGCCGTGAACTTGTATAATGAGTACAACAAAACGTTAATGCCTGCCTTCTCGGACTATTCCGATGAGCAAATTCTAAATATCGTTGGCTACATTAAGGCCGAAGCAGCTAAACCAGCTCAAGCCGAGACACCCACTGGTGGTGGCGGTGAAGGAGGCGAACAGGTTGTTAATGGCGGAGGCGGAATTCCGTCTGGCTATTTAACCGCTATTATTGTTGGTCTTCTCGTAGTACTAGTGCTTATCTTATTAGTATTAGTACTAATTATTTCGGTGCTAACCCGCTTCCTAAACCAGAAGCAAGATCTAGACGAAGCTGACCGGGAGGTTATCAACCAAAAAGTTGACGTTCAGAAAGTTGCCAAGAGTCGCCCGTTCATCGGGATCATGCTCTTTATCTTCTTGGCGATTACGGTGAAGTTAGTACTGGATGGTTTATACTCGGTAGGAGTACAGCAGGGTTATCAACCCAAGCAACCTATTCCATTCTCTCATGCTTTGCACGCTGGACAATACGAGATCGAGTGTCAGTATTGCCACACCGGGGTGATGAAAGCAAAATCAGCTAATATCCCTTCCGCTAACATTTGTATGAACTGCCACCAGCAGATTAAAACTGAATCGCCGCAAATCCAGAAAATCTACGCAGCAATAGACTTTGATCCTGAGACCCAAACCTACGGAGATAATCAGAAACCGATAGAGTGGGTGCGGATTCATAACTTGCCTGATCTCGCTTACTTCAATCATGCTCAGCACGTAAATGTGGGCGGTTTAGAGTGTCAGACCTGCCATGGTGAAATCCAGGAGATGGAGGTGGTGTATCAACAATCAGAACTAACTATGGGTTGGTGTATCAACTGCCACCGCGAAACCCAGGTGAATGCTGAAGACAACGCTTATTACGACAAACTACTAGAGCTACATAATACCGAAAACCCCAAAGAACCCATGAAAGTGGAAGACATTGGTGGATTAGAGTGCTCTAAATGCCATTACTAATAAAGAGATACATTAATAAATACAAACGTCGCCTGACGGTTTCTTATTTATGAAACAAACAAAAAAGCGATACTGGAAAGGGTTAGAAGAATTACGAAACGATCCTGAATTTGTAAAGCACGCTGATAAAGAGTTTCCGGAGTATTTACCCATGGAAGCTCAGTCGGAGCGTGAAGTTTCTAATCCTCGCCGTGATTTTTTAAAGATGATGGGCTTTGGTATCAGTGTGGCTACCCTAGCTGCCTGCGAAGCACCCATCCGAAAAGCCATTCCCTACGTAGTAAAACCCGTTGATGTTGACCCATCAATCCCTAACTACTACGCTTCTACTTACATGGATGGCGGTGATTATTGCAGTATCGTAGTAAAAACCCGCGAAGGTCGTCCGATAAAGATAGAAGGAAATAACCGCTCAGGCATTACCATGGGCGGAACTAATGCTCAGGTACAAGCATCCGTGCTTTCGCTCTACGATAAGCAGCGGTTGCAAGGGCCTATGATGGGTGGTCAGGCTGCTTCTTGGAGTGACCTAGATAAAGATATTCGTCAGAAACTGAGTAAAGGTGGAGCAATGGCTTTGGTGAGCTACACTATTCTTAGCCCTACCACTCAAAAAGCTATCGATGAACTACTGGCAGCGTATCCTGGTATGGAGCATGTACAGTATGATCCTATTTCTGCCGACGGAATTCTAGCTGCGAATCAGGCTTCTTTTGGTAAATCAGCCATTCCTGCCTATGATTTCGGTAAAGCTGATGTGATCGTAGGAGTTGGGGCTGATTTTCTAGGAACTTGGATTGCCCCTATTATATACTCCAAGCAGTATGCTAAAACTCGTAAAGTAAGTCAGCAAAAGAAAAATATGTCGCGACACTACCAGTTTGAGACGGCATTGTCGCTAACTGGGGCTAACGCTGATTATCGCTCGCAAATTAAACCTTCCCAAGAAGGTGCCGTAGTTGCTCAGCTATATAATCTGGTAGCTGCAAAAGCGGGAGGTACTCGGGTAAACGCACCTGAAGCTACCGATGTAAAATTCTTAGAAAAAGCTGCTAACGATCTACTGAGTGCCCGTGGGAAGTCATTGGTAGTATCGGGTTCTAATGACCCGGCGGTACAAGGCATGGTGAATGCCATCAATAACTTACTAGGTAACTATGGAGAAACCCTAGACATTGACAAGCCTGTACACTACCGAAAAGGAAATAACCAGGCGATGGAGCAAATGGCTCAGCGACTAGGGCAGGGGCAATTGAAAGGGGTGATTTTCTACAACTGTAATCCAGTTTATGATTTTCATCAGGGCGAGGTGATCGGTAGTGCCTTAGCAAACGCCGATATCAGTATTTCTACTTCCGATCGAATTGATGAAACTACGGCATTGGTATCTCACGTTGCTCCCGATCATCATTATTTAGAGTCTTGGAACGATGCCATGCCTCAGCAAGGGCAGTTGAGTTTAACTCAGCCTACCATTACCCCTATTTTTAATACTCGTCAAGCCCAAAGCTCATTCTTAACTTGGGCGGGTAGTACTGAGACTGACTACTATACTTACTTACGTAATAACTGGCAAGCCACTGCTTACTCAGCGCAGAGCGGTACGGGTACCTTTGATATGTTCTGGGATAAGGCCCTGTACGACGGAGTTTTAGAGTTGTCAATATCTACACCATCAGCAGATATGAGTGCCGATGAAGCTACTGAAGAAATGATGGAAACGTCATTTATGGGTAATCCTGCTAGCCTTGCCTCTAGCATTAGCCAGAATTACGGTAGTACCGACAACGGTCTGGAAGTAGTATTCTATCAGAAAGTAGGAATTGGTAATGGGCGGCAGGCAAACAATCCTTGGTTGCAAGAAATGCCAGATCCAATCTCTAAAGCCTGCTGGGATAACTACGTAGCGATTCCTCAGAGTATGGCGCGGGAGCTAGGTTTGAAAATGAGTGAAGGAAAAACTCGCAAAGCTAAAGTTGCAATCGGAGAGAAATCCATTGAACTTCCGGTGCTGGTTCAACCAGGTCAGGCTCCAGGCACGATCAGTATTGCGCTAGGATACGGGCGAACCCAAGCCGGGAAAGTGGCTGATGGTCTCGGGCAGAATATATATCCTATGCTTTCCAAGGTAAACGGTCACGTGGCCTACTATCAGACTGGGGTACAATTTGAATTGCTGGATGATGAGTACCGTATTGCCCAAACTCAGACGCACCAGACTTACATGGGGCGGGAGACGGTTATTCAGGATGCACTACTGTCAGAATACAAAGAGAATCCTAAAGCTGGGCGATATGAGTTTAAAGTAGAAACTTACGAAGGGAAGAAAGATCCTGATGAGATTTCACTTTGGCAAGGGCATAAATATCCTAATCACCACTGGGTGATGGCTATTGACCTTAATAGCTGCATCGGATGTGGTGCCTGTACCGTTGCTTGTCAGGTAGAAAATAATGTTCCGGTCGTAGGTCGTCAGGAGGTGATCAACCGCCGAGATATGCACTGGATACGGATTGACCGCTACTATAGTAGTGATGAGGAGCTGGTAGATGATCCGGATGCTACTAAATTGGAAATTGCTTCAGATAATCCGGAAGTGACTTTCCACCCCATGCTATGCCAGCAGTGTAATAATGCGCCTTGTGAAACGGTATGTCCAGTAGCAGCCACTACTCACAGCACGGAAGGGTTAAACCAGATGACTTATAACCGCTGTATCGGAACCCGCTACTGTGCTAATAACTGTCCTTACAAAGTGCGTCGCTTTAACTGGTTTAAGTACCACGATAACAAACAGTTTAGCGATGTGAATATGGCTATGAACGATGATTTGGGTAAAATGGTACTGAACCCGGATGTGACGGTGCGAGCTCGTGGAGTAATGGAAAAGTGTACGTTCTGCGTTCAGCGCATCCAGGCCGGAAAGCTGGAAGCTAAGAAAGCCGGACGACGGCCGATTGATGGTGAAATCAATACCGCTTGCGCTGAATCTTGCCCTACTGAGGCAATCACCTTCGGAGACTATAATGACGAAAACAGTAGCATATCACAATTAGTAGCTCAAGAGATGGATGGTCGTGCGTACAATGTTTTGCATGAAATTGGCGTACGCCCGAATATTTGGTATCTGACTAAGATCAGAAATCAGGATCAGCCAGAAGAAACTAACGCATAATTAAAATTTATTTTTATGGAAGTAACGTCCGCAGTACGAAAGCCTTTAGTGACCGGGGGGAAAACCGTTCATGATGTTACCGTAGATGTTTGCCGCCGAGTAGAGGAAAAACCTACCATTACTTGGTTTTTGGCCGTTGCCGTATCACTAGGATTATTAACGATTGGTCTTTACTCTGTATTCCGTACTGTTTGGGATGGAATTGGGATGTGGGGTTTGAATAAAACAGTAGGTTGGGCTTGGGATATTACCAACTTCGTATGGTGGGTAGGTATTGGTCACGCCGGAACGCTGATTTCGGCCATCTTACTATTGTTCCGTCAGCGCTGGAGAATGTCTATTAACCGGGCTGCGGAAGCAATGACAATCTTCGCTGTAATCTGTGCAGCCCTATTCCCAGTATTGCACATGGGACGTCCCTGGTTAGGGGCTTACTGGGCATTGCCACTACCCAATACGTTTGGTTCCCTGTGGGTAAACTTCAATTCTCCACTACTTTGGGATGTGTTTGCGATTAGTACTTACTTCACCGTTTCGCTTGTTTTCTGGTATATTGGTCTAATCCCTGATTTTGCTACTATCCGTGATCGAGCGCAGGGTATTATCTCTCGTACCATATATGGAGCCTTATCATTTGGTTGGAATGGCTCGGCTCGTACTTGGGAACGTTACGAATCGGTTGCCCTAATTCTGGCAGGTTTAGCAACTCCTTTGGTGCTCTCAGTACACACTATTGTATCATTTGACTTTGCTACTTCGGTTATTCCGGGTTGGCATACTACGATCTTCCCGCCATACTTTGTGGCAGGGGCGATCTTCTCGGGTTTTGCGATGGTACTCACGCTGATGCTGATTACCCGTAAAGTCTATAAACTGGAGGATTATATTACGATCAACCATATTGAGATGATGAACATTATCATCATCGTAACTGGATCAATAGTGGGTATCGCCTATATCACTGAGCTTTTCATGGCTTGGTACTCAGGGGTAGAGTATGAGCAGTATGCTTTCCTAAACCGGGCTACGGGGCCGTATTGGTGGGCGTACTGGACAATGATGACCTGTAATGTAATTTCGCCTCAGTTATTCTGGATTAAGAAGGTTAGAACAAGCATCGTAGCAACCTTCATTCTTTCTATTATCGTAAACATCGGAATGTGGTTTGAGCGATTTGTGATTATTGTAACCTCCCTACACCGCGACTATATTCCTTCATCCTGGGCGATGTTCCAGCCAACTATTTACGACTTAGGGGACTATATCTTCAGCATTGGCCTGTTCTTTACCTTATTCTTCTTATTTGCGAAGTTCTTCCCAGTAATCAATATGGCTGAGGTGAAGAGCATCATTAAGGCTACTTCGGAAAAACAGCCTGCGATGCGTAAGGCTGACACAACTACTCAGGAGGTAGAGGAGATGGCACCAACTACTTCAAAAAACTAACAATATGACCGCAGGAAATAAATTCTTAGTTGGCGTTTTTGATGACGACGACGTTTTGTTGAAAGCTGTTACTAAGGTACGAGAGTCAGGTATTCGTATTCACGAGTGCTACACTCCCTTTCCGGTACATGGGTTGGGAGATGCATTAGGCTACAAACGATCTAAGTTGCCTATCGCCGCTTTTATATTCGGAATGGTTGGAACCTCACTAGCCTTACTCATGCAGTTTTACATGATGGGGATTGACTGGCCGATGATCATCGGAGGAAAAGACTTCACTTCTATCGTTCCTTTCTTTCCTGTGACTTTCGAGTTAACAGTACTCTTATCAGCCTTAGGAATGGTAGGCACCTTCATGGTCATCAGTGACTTACGACCCTACGGAAAGGCCAAAATTTTTGATCTAAGGGCAACCGACGATAAGTTTATCATGGCCATTGATCTGGCAAAAAACAGTATTGATACTGCCGAAATCAAGCAAACCTTGGTGGGAGCCGGGGCAGTGGAAGTAAATGAAAAGCATAGCTAACAATATGAATCGACACTCAATCTACTCTCTGCTCATCCTGATTACAGTTTTGGCTGGATGCGATGCCGGAGGCGATTTTCAGGGACTGGAGTACGCGCCACAGATGTACCATTCTACCCCTTACGAACCACTCACTCAGATTACTGATACTACTGAGGGAATGTGGCTAAGCTCCTTAGATAATGGAGTGGGGGAATTTTACAACTCTAATCCCTACAATCCGCATAAAATGAACTCGCGGATTCCCCCTGCTAATACCGTGCGACGTAATCCTAATGATTTTTTGCCGTATCGCATTCCTTACGATAGCATTGAGTTGGCTGCTCTTATTCTTGAGAACCCACTTGATTCTACTGAAGCAGTTTTGGCCGAAGGAAGGACACTCTACACTAAGTTTTGCTACCCTTGCCACGGCGGAGCAGGACAGGGCGACGGTCCGGTAGGGAAAGTTTATTTGGGCGTTCCCGCTTACAATAAAGGGCGGTACGTAGATATGACAGAAGGACATATTTTTCATACGATTACTCATGGGAGAGGGCGCATGAATGCCCACGGCTCTCAAATAGATATTGCCGATCGATGGAAAATAGTACGCTACGTACAGACTTTGCAACAACAATAACTGATTAAAACAAACGCATGGCGACTCATACAAATTCGGAAACTGTACAAGAAGAGTACTTCCAGTTTACCAGCGGAATCAAAAAGCAACTCACAATTATCGGGGTTGTTGGAGCAGTTTTGTTTGTACTCGGAATATTATACCTGATGATTTGGGGGGGTGGCGGTCACGGACATGAGGCCGAAGTGGCTGGTGCAGCTGCTGAAGGAGCGCATGGTGAGCATGAGTTCCACTGGTACGAACGTCTGTTCACGAACTTGTGGATTAACAATGTGTACTTCACTGGACTAGCGGTAATTGGTTTGTTCTTCACCGCACTACAGTATGCGGCTCAAGCCGGTTGGTCAGCATCTATCAAGCGGATCCCGGAAGCTTTCGGGGCTTGGTTGCCCTATGCTGGTATTTTAATGGTGGGAGTATTTGTTGCAGCTTGGCTAAGTCATAGTAATTTGTTCCATTGGACACACAGCTATTTGTACGATGAGGCTGACCCTCGTTACGATGCAATTATTGCAGGAAAACAGGCTTATCTGAATATTCCGTTCTATCTCGGTCGGATGGTATTGTATTTTGTAATATGGTTTATGGGATACAAATACATTCGCAAAGAATCATTAGCTGAAGATAAATTAGGCGGTACAAGCCACTTTCACAAGTTGGTAAAGTACTCAACTATCTTTATCATCCTGTTTGCTGTTACTTCCTCAACCTCGGCTTGGGATTGGGTACTATCCATAGATACTCACTGGTTTAGTACTATGTTCGGTTGGTACGTTTTTGCTAGTTGGTTTGTGTCAGGTTTAGCAGCTACAACGCTGATTGTAGTGCGTTTGCGGGAAGCTGGCTACTTAACAATAATTAATTCCAGCCACCTGCACGATCTGGGAAAATTTGTATTTGCTTTCAGTATTTTTTGGGCTTATGTATGGTTTGGACAGTTTTTGTTAATCTACTACGCTAACATCCCTGAAGAAACCATTTACTTCGTAGAGCGGCTTAGCAGTGACTATTATTCTCCTATCTTTTTCATCAATTTAATCCTGAACTTCTTCTTTCCGTTTCTGGTTTTTATGACAAGAGATTCTAAACGGCATACAATATTTATTAAAGTCGTTTGCACCGTAGTGCTAGTCGGGCACTGGTTAGACTTCTACCTGATGGTAACTCCTGGAGTCTTAAAAGAAAATGGAAGTTTTGGAATTTTAGAAGTTGGGTTAGCAATGGTATACCTAGCGGCCTTCTTATTTGTAGTGCTTGGCAACTTGGCTAAGGCACCACTAGTAGCTCGCAACCACCCAATGTTACAAGAAAGTTTACATCATCATACGTAACAGATTGATAATTCAATAGATATGGTTCAGTTTTTAGCAGTAGTTGGAATAGTTCTTTTTCTAGTAATCCTCTTTACTATTCTGAGGATTCTTAGATTGTTGAATGTAGCGCGTGGTACCGATAAAAAGTATGCTTCTACGGGAAACAAAGTAAACGCAATGCTTTTTATGGCCTTCCTAATTATTATGGGAGGTTTAATGGTTTGGTATTCAGTAGCTGAGTTTGATAAGTATGATCCTCCTGTAGCCTCAGAGCATGGGGTAGTCACTGATCAGTTATTTTGGATCACAATGGGAGTAACCGGGTTTATCTTTATCCTAACTCACATTTTACTATTTTACTTTTCTTATCGCTATCAGTACAAAGAGACTAGTAGAGCACTATTTTATCCCGATAATAGCAAATTAGAGGTGATTTGGACAGTAATCCCAGCCATTGTACTATCTGTTTTAGTATTCTCTGGTTGGAAAGCCTGGACAGATATTACTTCTAAAGCACCCGATGACTCAGAAGTGATCGAAATACTCGGTTATCAGTTTGGTTGGACCGTTCGTTACCCAGGAACTGATAATCAGTTAGGAAATTATGACTATCGTCTGATTGATGCTGAGAATATTTGGGGAATGGATTTCACCGACAAAGCATCCTTTGATGACTTTACATCTACCACTGAGATTCATGTGCCAAAGGGCAAGCCGGTACTGTTCAAGATACGGGCTAGAGATGTACTACATAGTGTATATGTTCCTGAGTTCCGCTTGAAGCAAGATGCAGTCCCTGGAATGCCGACCCGTTTCTGGTTTACTGCTACCAAGACTACAGCTGAGATGCGAGAAGAGACGGGTGACCCTGACTACAACTATAATGTATTCTGTACGGAGGTATGCGGACGGGGACACTTCTCAATGCGTTTACGCCTGGTAGTAGATGAACCAGCCGAATATGAGGCTTGGAAAGCCGGAAAGCAACCTTGGTTGCAAGGAAATCCTGATTATCTGGCCAAAGTACCAAGCGATTTGAAGGAGTTAGCTGTGGTAAGTGCAGGCATAGAAGAATAAAGAATAGAAGTAGAAAAGATCAATTAAGAGAGAGCTTATAATCAAAATATTATGGCAACGGCAAACATTGAACACGCGGTAGAAAACAGTCACGCTCACGAAGAAGAGCACCATCACGAAGATAACTTTATCACCAAGTATATATTTAGCCAGGATCATAAAATGATTGGCAAGCAGTTCCTGATTACAGGTATTCTGTGGGCATTCATAGGTGGTCTATTGTCAATCCTTTTCCGATTGCAGCTTGGCTTTCCGGGTATGGACATGACATTTCTGAAGCCGCTGTTAGGAGGGTGGATTTCTGAAACCGGTAGTCTTGATCCTGAGTTCTATCTCGCTATGGTTACAATGCACGGAACCATCATGGTATTCTTTGTGCTAACGGCTGGTTTGAGCGGTACTTTCAGTAATTTCTTAATCCCTCTGCAGATTGGGGCGCGGGATATGGCCTCAGGTTTTATGAATATGCTATCGTACTGGTTTTTCTTCTTAGCCAGTGTGATTATGCTATCATCCTTATTTCTAGAAACTGGTCCAGCGGCTGGAGGCTGGGTAGTTTATCCGCCATTAAGTGCATTGCCTCAGGCAATTCAAGGTTCGGGAATGGGAATGACTTTATGGTTGATAGCGATGGTATTCTTTATCGCTTCCACGCTGTTAGGCGGTATCAACTATATTACCACAATTATAAATCTTCGCACCAAAGGGATGTCGTTTGCGCGGCTCCCGCTTACTATTTGGGCGTTTTTCTTAACGGCTATTATCGGCTTACTTTCGTTTCCAGTACTAGTGGCTGCTGCTTTACTTTTAGTATTTGATCGTAGCTTCGGAACTAGCTTCTATCTTTCTGAGATATTTATTAATGGCGAAGCCCTTCCTAATATTGGTGGTAGCCCTATTCTATATCAACATTTATTCTGGTTCTTAGGTCACCCTGAAGTATATATTGTATTACTACCAGCATTAGGGATCACTTCCGAGATTATTGCCACTAACTCTCGCAAGCCTATATTCGGTTACCGAGCCATGGTAGGTTCAATGTTGGGAATTACGATTCTATCATTCGTGGTATGGGCACACCATATGTTCGTATCGGGTCTAAATCCTTTCTTAGGGTCTATTTTCATGTTCTTGACGCTGATCATTGCCGTTCCTTCAGCAGTAAAAGTCTTTAACTATTTGACTACTCTCTGGAAAGGTAATATTCGCTTTACCACTGCCATGATGTTCTCCATTGGACTAGTGTCAGTATTTATATCGGGCGGGCTGACAGGTATTTTCTTGGGAAATTCTGCCATTGATATACAACTGCATGATACATACTTTGTAGTAGCTCACTTCCACTTAGTAATGGGAAGTGCCTCTTTCTTCGGATTGATGGCTGGGGTGTATCATTGGTTCCCGAAAATGTTTGGGCGAATGATGGATAAAGGATTAGGTTACGTACACTTTTGGTTAACATTTGTTGGAGTGTATATGGTATTTTTCCCGATGCACTACATCGGTATCAACGGTTTCCCTCGTCGCTACTACTCATTCACCACTTTTGATCCATTTGGGGCATTTGCTGATCTGAATATGTTCATTAGTATTGCCGCAATTATCACCTTCATTGGTCAATTCGTATTTGCATATAACTTCTTTTACAGTATGTTCCGAGGCCGCTTAGCACCTCTGAATCCTTGGAAGTCAAATACACTAGAGTGGACAACATCCCGATTCCCCGGTCACGGGAACTGGGTAGGTGAGATTCCTACGGTATATCGTTGGGCTTATGATTACAGCAAGCCCGGTGCACCAGAAGATTATATTCCTCAAACGGTTCCATTCTCAGAAACCCCTGAGTCTAATTTGCCCTATGAGAACGATATGATTGGCATCGAGCGCGAAGGGGAAAAGACCGAAAAGGTGAATGAATCCAACGCCAAGTAAGCTGCTTCCCGGACTCAGTGTCGTTACACTAATAGCAGTTTATCTCCTAATACTTGTAGGAGGTATTGTCCGTAGCACCGGTTCAGGGATGGGCTGCCCCGACTGGCCCAAATGCTTTGACAGCTGGATACCTCCTACCGAGGTGTCTCAGCTTCCTGTTGATTACAAAGAAGTCTACGCTCAGCAACGTGCAGCAAAAAATGAGCGGTTCCTAGCTTATTTAGGATTTCTAGGATTAGGTAATGGTGATTTGTCTGACCGAATCAAGAATGATAAGTCCATTCTTGTTGAAGCTGATTTTAATGCTGCAAAAACTTGGATAGAGTACGTAAATCGGCTGATTGGGGCAGTTATCGGAATACTCATATTCGCTACATTTTTAGCCTCCTTAAAGTACTGGAAATTGGATCGGAGTGTAACTTGGATAGCGTTTGCATCTGTCATCTTGGTGGGTTTTCAAGGTTGGATCGGTTCCATTGTAGTATCTACCAACCTGCTTCCTGGTATGATTACCTTTCATATGCTATTAGCCCTAATTATCGTTGGGTTACTGATCTATGTTGCCTTCCGTGCCCAGCCATCAGAAGCGAGTCAGGCATCCTCTCTACCCCAATCAGAAGAAGTAAAAGTTAATGGGCTACTGATAGCCCTGCTTATACTTACGTTGGGACAAATTTTGCTAGGTACTCAGGTGCGCGAATCAGTTGATATAGTAGCAAAAGAACTGGGTGATGAGCAGCGAGAGCAATGGATAGACGCTCTGGGAGGTGTTTTTACTTTACATCGTTCTCTGTCATTTATTGTTATTGCAGCCCATTTGTGGTTAGCGGCTACTCTTTATCAACGTTTTGGGATTAGCGGAAACATCACCCGCTGGAGTTTGATACTGCTAGTAGTCATTGGAATGGAGGTGGTTTCTGGAGCTGTCATGGCTTATTTTGGAATTCCCCGAGTAGCTCAGCCTGTTCATTTACTACTAGCTACTGTGGCATTTGGAATTCAATTGTTCTTATTGATGAAACTGAATGTATCTCAAGTTATTAATTCTAACTTAACGAAGGACGCTCAGGAATATGCAGGTTACTAGAGAAATCAATATATATCAGGTGTGGTACGATAAGCTCAAAAGTTACACTGCACTTCTTAAGGTACGTTTATCCTTATTGGTAGCTTTCTCCTCAGGCTTTGGGTTTGCTTTAGCTTCCGTAGGGCAAATTGACTGGGTTCAGTTAGTTATTTTGTTCATTGGTGGGTTTTTCCTATCAGGCGCTTCCTCGGCGGTCAACCAAATTATTGAGCAGGATTACGATCGCCTAATGTCCCGTACTAAGAATCGCCCACTTCCTGAGGGAAGAATAACTACTGCTGAAGCAGTAAGAGTTGCTTTGGTAGTAGGCAGTGCGGGCATGTTTCTGCTAGCGCAGTTCACTAATCCGCTAACTACCGGGTTAGCATTTCTGTCTTTTGTTCTATACAGTTTTGTATACACACCGCTTAAGCGGGTAGGGCCAATCGCAGTGTTGGTAGGAGCGGTTCCTGGAGCATTACCACCTCTGTTGGGTTGGACGGCAGTAACCGGAGCTATTACTCATGAAGCCTTGGTTATTTTTGCTATACAGTTTATCTGGCAGTTTCCTCATTTTTGGGCAATTGCCTGGGTAGCTGATGCAGACTATCGTAAAGCAGGCTTTAAACTGTTACCATCCAAAGGAGGGCAGACGGTACAATCAGCAGTACAGATTATGACGTACACGCTTTTTCTAATACCTCTAGGGTTACTTCCTCTGAAATTTGGCATCACTGGGGTAGATTCGGCGATTGTAGCAACGGTTTGTGGAGTATTGTTCTTGGGGCAGACATTTCGTTTGATGGTAGACGGTTCCCGAAAAAAGGCATTACACATTATGTTTGGATCATTCATCTACTTACCAGTAGTACAAGTTGCGTATTTGTTAGACAAAGTTTAACCGAAAAGTAATGGAGAGATCAGTAGATATAGAAAAAGAATTAGATGGAATAACGCTGCGGGAAGAACCCCAGCCGATTTTATCAATGCACCCTCAGAAGTTTGCTCTGTGGCTGTTTATTGTTACAGTTGTGATGATCTTCGCAGCTTTTACTAGTGCGTATATTGTACGGCGGTCAGAAGGCAACTGGCTAGATTTTGAGTTGCCATCTCTGTTTGGAATTACCTCAGGGATTATTTTGCTCAGTAGTATTAGTATGCATTGGGCTTATATCTCGGCTAAAAAAGACCGAATAGCTCAATTAAGAATTGCTCTAGTTTCCACATTAGTCTTGGGGATAGCCTTCCTGATTGGACAGTTCTCAGCTTGGGGCGCATTAGTAGATATAGAAGTGTTTTTTGTAGGTAACCCAGCAGGTTCGTTCGTATATGTATTGAGCGGAGTACACGGTTTACATATTATAAGTGCACTTATTTTCTTAGTAGTAGTATTAGTCAAAGCCTTTCGATATCGGGTACATAGTAAGCAAATGGATACTATGGAGATGTGTGTAACCTATTGGCATTTTTTAGATGGACTTTGGCTATATTTATTTCTATTTTTACTGCTCAATCGCTAACTAGCAGATAAACCAACAGACAGACTTAATTTTTGAATCAATAATAATCTTATGGCAACTACTGCAACATCCGTAGAAGGAAAAACTACAGGTAGTCTCTGGAATGGCGGAGCGGCTCCTCTAAAAGCCAGCTACGGCAAGCTTATGATGTGGTTTTTTCTCTTGTCTGATGCTTTTACTTTTTCATCTTTACTGATATCCTACGGAATGATTCGCTACGCTTGGCCTGCCTACAACGGGGCTGTCGAGGACTTTGTCTTCTCGCAGGAGTACTGGCCTATTCCGGAAAAGGTTTTTGACGCGGTACCACTACTACATGGAGTATCTCTTCCGTTGGTTTTTGTGGGTATCATGACATTCATTCTGATTCTGAGTAGCGTTACTATGGTACTGGCGGTAGAAGCTGGGCACCGAATGGATAAGAAAGATGTAACCAAGTGGATGCTATGGACACTGGTTGGAGGAGTTGCCTTTCTAGGTTGTCAGGCTTGGGAATGGTCACACTTTATTCATGGAACTGACGAAGGTGGCATGATGCCCGATGGTTCTATTTTCTACGGGGCAAACTTGGTTCAAAATCAATACGGGCCACCGCTATTTGCCGACCTCTTTTTCTTTATCACTGGTTTCCACGGCTTTCACGTATTCAGTGGAGTGATGCTTAATTTTCTGATCTTTTATCAGGCAACTGTAGGAGTTTTTGAGCGGCGGGGTCACTATGAAATGGTAGAGAAAGTAGGTCTTTACTGGCACTTTGTAGACCTAGTGTGGGTTTTTGTATTTACCTTCTTTTATTTGATCTGATAAATATTACTGATACAACTTATGGCACAATTAGATGAAGCATCAACGGTTGCTGTCCAACCGAAAGACCAAAAGAAAATCAATCAACTTTGGCGCATTGCTGGTATACTAGCCATAGTAACCGCCATTGAATTTGCCTTGGCGTATATTCTGCCCCGTGGGCCACTGTTGTACTTTACGTTTGTAGCCCTTACGCTGGTAAAAGCGTTCTACATAGTGGCTGAGTTTATGCACTTGAAGGGAGAAGTGAAAACACTAATTTGGTCAATTCTTATTCCGACTATTTTTGTTATTTGGCTGATTATCGCCTTACTAGCGGAAGGTACTTCTATTTTTGAGCTAAAATTCTAAAACATTATTGATGAATAATTGGTCTATCCAGTATACTTGATAGATTAATAATTTATGCAAAAATCCCGTAAGATCGGTTTGCTAATTTTGTTACTAGCAATACCGATTTTTTTTGTGCTCTTCTTTGAGTTATTCAGTACTAGCCATTACGCAGTTCCTATCTTTTACGAGAATGGTATTGATTCACTTACAGCTTGTGAGGCGAGCCAATCGGCTCATCGAGTAAGGCCGTTACTAACGCAAAGCACAGCCGATCAGCAGCTCCATTTGTTTATCAATACTGTACAAATTGTGTATGCACTACCCACTGAGTGTGATGAGAACTGTGTAACTATACTGGAAGAGTTAGCTCGAGTACAAGGAGTTTTGGAAGTCCAGGTACCACCCCACATTATTTTGATAGCTCAATTAGGCTCTCCTTCTCTACCGCTACTAGCGAAGAAATATCAATCAAGCCAACCCGACTGGCTTTTTTTGGAAGGAACTGAGGGTGAGTATCCTTCATTCCTTCAATGCGAATTGGTATTACCTCGAGCTGATATTTCTTTGCATGAAACGCTCGTGCTAATAGATCGATTGGGGCAGATTCGAGGCTACTACCAAGGAACAGACTCTTCAGAAATTGATCGCCTTATTGCAGAAATTCGAATTTTAGAATACAGTACCGATACCAATGAAGACAGCGCAGGATGATTGTCATCTTGTAATTATTGGCATACTTTACCTTCAGTAGCTCTAATTCTTTTTTCTTCTACGAAAGTAGGTATTGAAAGAGAACGGTGCTGCTTTTTACCTCACCTGAATAATATTCTAAATTCCGCTACTTTTATGGTACTATTAACAGGACTGATATTTATCAAACGGCAAGCGTATCACCGCGCCAGATACTATCCAGTATCCGATCAATAATACGGACTAATCATCAGGTATACTGCTACACCGGTGATGGATACGTAGAGCCAAATAGGAAACGCTAACTTAACAATCCGCCGGTGATCACCAAACTGATTATTAAGTGCGTAGTACATAGCTAACAGCACGTAGCGTACCACCACGATGGATAGTAATATATGCGAAATCAGCAGAAAATAGTAGAGATAGCGTACGGCCCCTTCGCCGCCGTAGGTTGTGGAAGGATTAGAAATATGATAAACGATATAGGTCACCAAGAAAATAGCTCCCAGCACGAAAGCGGTCGTCATCAGCTTGCGGTGTAATTCTACCTTCTGCTGCTTGATGACTATCACCGCTGCAATAAGTAGCAGCGAGGTAGCCCCGTTAATAATACCAATCACATGTGGCAAAGCAGTAGTCCATTCGCCGAGCGGCACTTTCTGCCGAATGCCGATCAGCAGGGCGACAGCTACCGGAATAGCGATGGATAGTATATTGATCGCCCGACGATTGGTCAGGAGCGTAGGATACGATTGGGTTTTAACACTCATTGATTCTAGTCATTAATTACTTCGAATAACGATTGTATTTTAGCTTTGTTTTCTTCCAGATCAGAACCCACTGTGGCCTCATAATGTTAATAGCTTTTACGTTGGGAGCACCGTTTTTAGTTTCCTATGTGATTTATCACGGGGCGGCCGATTCTACTGAGTTTGACGATTTAGATAATGATGGTATGGTATCCGCGCTGAATTAGCAGATTTAGGCCTTATGCGAATACTCTATCTAATTATTCTGCTTTCGCCCATCGGCCTAGCCATTGTGGTGGTACCACTGGTTTTGTTAGCACTTTACTACGCTATTAGTGAAAAGTTTGACCGACATCGCTGAATAGTAAAGTTTGCCTATCCAGTTTGGTTATATGTTTCGGGTACTGGGGTAATTATTTATTTAATGATTATCCGTACTACGGCTAAGTTTTAGAACCCATTGCCCTTGAGTGGTGTTCTTAATAAAAGAGATAGATACTATGCATCTGCTTCGGTTTTTTTGGGTATTGATATCTATATTAGCGACTACTGTTCAGTCAGCGCTAGCTCAATGTGCTATGTGCCGGGCAACAGTAGAAACCAACGTGAACTACGGAGAGGCATCACTAGCTTCAGGTCTTAACTTGGGTATCTTGTATTTATTTGTAGCTCCTTACCTAGTGATCGGGACTATCGCATTCTTTTGGTACAGAAAAAGCCGTGCTGCTCATGCAAAAAAAATCCGTCGGATCAGCTATCCTCAATCATAAGTGCCCCCGTTGCCGTACTGGGGATATTTTTCAGTATCCTTTTCTTCAAAAACCTACCAAGTTTACAGCTACCTATAAAAGTTGCCCTCACTGTGGGGTACAGTATGAGCAGGAACCGGGTTTTTTCGTCGGTGCTATGTATGTCAGTTATGCCTTTACCATGGCAATCCTTCTCGGTACGGCGTTTATCCTCTATAATTTCTTTGGCGATCCAGATTTAATAGTGTATATCACTACCGTTCCGGCAGTGGTACTTTTACTATTACCTATTGTTTTTCGCTATTCCCGTACAGTCTTCCTCTACGGATTTGGCGGTATTAGTTACAACCCTGAAGCTGCTAGCAAAGCACCTGCCGACAATTCTTAAAGATTGATTGATAATTCGGTGAAGAACTAATATTTTGTAGTCTTTACAAACTACAGGCCAACCCTTCTTTACTATGCTACTTCGTTTACTGCTAATTCTATCAGTATCATTATTAAGTATTAATCAAACCAATGCCCAAAGGCAAAAGAAACCCAAATCTTCCGAAAGTAACGTCCAGTTTGAAGAGAAGTACTACGATGCTTTGCGCTGGCGTAATATTGGTCCATTTCGGGGCGGGAGATCCACTACGGCTACTGGAGTAGTCGGTCAATCTCAGACGTATTATTTTGGAGCTACCGGCGGGGGAGTATGGAAAACCACTAACGCTGGACATAGCTGGAAAAATGTATCAGATGGATTTTTCAAAACCGGATCGATTGGTTCGGTAGCAGTTAGCGAAAGCGACCCTAACGTACTGTACGTAGGAACTGGCGAAGCCCCGGTGCGCGGAGTGAAAACTTCGCACGGCGATGGTGTGTATAAGTCTACTGATGCCGGAAGAACCTGGAAAAACATTGGATTAGAGAAGACCCGGCAGATTTCTAAGGTGCGGATTCATCCCAAAAACCCCGATGTGGTGTATGTAGCCGCGCAGGGTAGTCCCTGGGCACCCACCGAAGAGCGAGGAGTGTATCGCACTAAAGATGGAGGAGAAAGCTGGGAAAAAATATTATTCGTAGACGAAAATAGCGGTGTTTGTGATCTGGCAATGGACGCGACGAACCCTCGTGTAATGTACGCTGCTTTTTGGGATCATCAGCGTACTCCCTGGAAAATTCGCAGTGGGGGTGAAGGTAGTGGTATTTACAAAACAACCGACGGAGGTGATAACTGGAATCAGCTAACCACAGGTTTACCCGATTCTATCATGGGCAAGATTGGAGTAGTTGTTTCCCCGGTCAACCCCGACCGGGTATGGGCGATTATTGAATCGGAACAAGGTGGACTATATCGTTCCGATGATGCCGGGAATTCCTGGAAGTTGATTAACGAAGATCGCGTACTGCGAGCTCGCTCTTGGTACTACATGCACATCTTCGCCCATCCCACCAATGAGAATGTGGTTTATGTACTCAACGCTCCGTTTATGAAGTCAATCGATGGTGGAAAAACCTTCGAGCAAGTACCTACTCCCCACGGTGATAATCATGACTTATGGATTAATCCCAATCAGCCGGATTATATGATTAATGCCAACGATGGTGGGGCAAATATTTCTTTTGATGGGGGAAAGAGTTGGTCGACCCAGCAGAATCAGCCTACAGCTCAATTTTACCGGGTCAGTGTGGATAACCGTTTTCCCTACTACGTATACGGGGGGCAGCAGGATAATTCTACCGTAGCTATTCCTAGCCGTACCAACAAAGATGGTATCTACTGGGAGGACTTTTATCGGGTTGGCGGTTGTGAAAGTGCCTTTGTGGCTTTTGACCCTGACAACCCGGAACATATCTATGCGGGTTGCTATCAGGGCATTATCTCCGAATACGATGCCAACCGTAATGAGACTCGTGATGTAATGGCGTATGCTTTTCAAGGGTTAGGTTCTAAGCCCGCCGAAGTTAAGTATCGCTTTAACTGGAACGCGCCTATCTTGGTCTCTCAGCACGACCCGTCGGTGATTTACCACGCCGGAAACGTGGTGCTTAAATCCGCTAATCGGGGAAATCAGTGGGAAGAAGTTAGCCCGGATCTAACCCAAAACGATACTACTAATTTGGACTACGGCGGAGGGCCGATCACTAAAGAAGGAGCGGGAGGAGAAGTGTACCATACGATTGCCTATTTGGCGGAATCACCGCATGATGCTAGCATGCTGTGGACAGGCAGCGATGACGGACTCGTTCACGTAACCCAGGATGGTGGTAAGAACTGGAGTAACGTAACCCCCAGCGAAATTGGTGAAGCTCTGATTAATACGATTGAAGTTTCGCCCCACGAACCGGGCACGGCTTACTTGGCCATTACTCGCTACAAATTCAATGATTTCACTCCCCACATTTTCAAGACCACCGACTACGGTAACTCCTGGACTCGTTTGGTAGACGGAATTGATGATGAAGCCTTTGTACGGGTAGTACGGGAAGATCCTCAGCGTAAGGACTTACTCTATGCCGGAACCGAAACCGGACTGTATATTTCCTTCAACGGTGGGCAACAGTGGCAACCTTTTCAACTGAACTTACCCGTAGTGCCAGTCACTGATTTACAAGTACATCGTAACGATTTAGTAGCAGCTACTCAAGGACGGGCTTTCTGGATCTTGGATGATCTTACACCTTTGCATCAACTCAACAACAGAGTGAAAGAAGCTAGTACTTTTTTATTTCAACCGCGGGACACCTACAAAACCGACGGTAGCCGAGATACTACGGCAGTGGCGTTAGGCGAAAACCCGGTTAATGGCACAGCAATTTATTATTATTTAGATGAAGTGCCAGAAGATGACTCATTAGCACTCACTTTGGAGATTATGAACGAAGCCGATTCGGTTATTCGCATCTATACCAGCGATGCGGAAAAGGAACCACAGAAAGCCCCTAAGAAAAGCGGAATGAATCACTGGGTGTGGAACCTCTATCAGAACGACTACGAAGAAGTAAAAGGACTAATGCCGTTTCAGGGAATGCAGAGCTACCGTGTGATGCCAGGTGAGTACCAAGTCCGGCTAGCTTACGGGGAAGATACGCTGACCCAATCGTTTAGCGTGCTAATGGATCCGCGAGTATTGGCTACTGAAGCCCATTTGGCTGAAAAAGAAGAGCATCTGGAAACATTAGATCAGTCGGTAAGAGATTTATATCAATCAGTTCGGAAGATGCAGAATGTTCGAGCATTAGTGAAGAGTATGAACGAACGTTTGGACGACGATGAACTTAACGCCGAGGTGGTAGAAGTCGGGGACGAAATTCTGGAAACGATTGACGAACTGGAGGGGCAATTAGTGCAGATGGAACAGAAAACTTTTCAGGATGTAATTAACTTTCCTAATCAGCTAGATACGCATCTAAAGCACCTTAAGAACGTCATTGATGCCTCAGTACCTCCTGTAACCGGAGGGCAGAAGCAACGCTTCTCTGACTTAATGGCTGAATGGCAAGTCCGACAGTCAGAAATTCAGCAGCTGATGAATGAAGCTATTCCGGCTTATAACCAGCTAATTCAAGATAATAATATACCGTATATCGCTATTGAGGAGGAGGAAGCCACAGAAACAGCGATGCCCTAGTTGAGTCTTAGCATTCAATTGAGTAATTGAACTAAAAAAGATGAGAGGGTATAAGAATCGTTTAAATATTTTAACTACATTTAAGGTAAATAAAATTTATGAGTAAACATCACCTTGGTGAATTTGAAGAAATCGTCATGCTGACGGTAGCCATTTTGTACGGCGAAGCCTACGGTGTGGCTATTATTGACGAAATGGAAAAACGATTGAACCGCAAAGTAAGTATCGGTTCACTACAAACGGTGCTGCGCCGACTGGAGAAGAAAGGATATTTGTCTTCTGAGTTTGGGGAGGCTACCAAAGTTCGGGGTGGAAAAAGGAAGCGTTTCTTCATGGTTACCAACTTCGGACGGCAAGCCTTGGAAGAAGCCAAAGATCAGCGGTTGGCCTTATGGAATGCTATTCCAGCTATTGCTTTCAATCCACAATCATGAGTCCACCCAATAATCTTTTACCCCCTCAATGGCTCCTTCGTTTCTTCCGCTGGTACTGTCACCCCGATTATGTAGAAGATATTGAGGGGGATTTACGGGAAAGGTTTGAGCGAAGATTAGCAACAGAGGGAGTCAGGAAAGCCCGCTGGGAATTTAGTAAAGATATTCTAAGGCTCTTTAGGCCGGGAATTATTCGGTCATTTGAGCAAACACTACTACTCAACTATCAAAGTATGTTTCGTCATAATTTTTTGATTGCCTTCAGAAGCTTCCAACGATACAGAAGCTCCTTCCTTATTAATCTAATTGGCCTATCTTCCGGTTTGGCTTGTGCCTTACTCATTTTTCTGTGGGTTACGGATGAATTGAACGTTGATAAGTTTTTTGATCATAATGAGCGATTGTACCAAGTGATGCAGAACACCCAGCGTGCTGATGGTGTGGAAACCATAGAAGCTACTCCTGGTCTCTTAGCACAAAGCTTGAAAGAAGAACTACCAGAGGTAGCCTATTCGGTGTCCGTTATTCCCCCTACTTTCAATGCCAGCAAGGGTGTAATATCTGTTGATGATGTAAAAATCAAAACCAGTGGGCAATACGTATCTGAAGACTATTTAAAGGTCTTCTCTTACAAACTCCTATACGGTGATAGAAATCAGGTATTGTCAAGAAAGAATAGTATCGTTATTTCCGATGACCTGGCCCAAAAGCTATTCAAATCTGCCGAAGATGCGTTAGGTCAAACTATCATATGGAAGACACAGAATATTAATGGTTTATGTCTGATCGCCGGGATTTTTGAAACTCCTTCTGCGAATCTCACTAATCAATTTGATCTTTTATTGAATTATGCCTGGTTTGGAGAAACCAATCCTTCCAACGATTGGGGAAGCAGCAGCCCACGGACTTATGTGCTTTTAAAAGAAGGTGCCATGCTAAATCAATTCAATACTAAAATCTGGGATTTTATAAAAACGAAGGACGCAAATTCCGAATCTACTTTATTTGCACAAAGGTATTCAGACCGCTACCTATATGGCAGCTACGAAAATGGAATGCCCTCCGGTGGCAGAATAGCTTATGTAAGACTGTTTTCTATTATCGCAGTCTTTATTTTGGCGATTGCCTGCGTCAATTTTATGAATTTATCTACTGCTAAAGCTTCCCGAAGGTTAAAGGAGATAGGTATTAAGAAAGCCATAGGGGCCAATCGCAAGTCTTTGATTTTTCAGTATCTGGAAGAGTCTACGCTAATGAGTTTCCTATCGCTGGCCTTGGCCATTTTGCTGCTGTTACTTTTACTTCCCCAGTTCAATCAGATTACTGGAAAGCAATTGGCTTTACGCCTTGACAGCCAACTTATTCTATCCGTTATGGGCATCACTCTGTTCACCGGAATAATAGCAGGAAGCTATCCCGCCTTTTATCTCTCGGCTTTCCAACCGGTCGCTGTGCTGAAAGGAAAATTAAGCACCTTATTGAGCGGGGAAGGCTTACGCAAGGGATTGGTTATCTTTCAGTTTGCTTTATCAGTGATGCTCATTGCATCGGTGTTCATTGTTTATCAACAAATTGAACTTATCCAGTCCAAGAATCTGGGTTACGAGAGAGACCATATCCTTTATTTTGATACAGAAAATATGAGCAATGCCTTCATTTCGGAGATCGAGAATATTCCAGAGGTCTTGCAAGTAGGAGGAGGGAATTTAACGGCTGGTAGCCCACTCGGCGGTACTAACGGCATAGAGTGGGAAGGAAAAAGTCCCGATGATAACATATTTTTCTCTGTCAAATGGGTAAGCTATGGTTTGATTGAAACACTTGGCATGGAGATGGTCAAGGGAAGGTCTTTCTTAGAAGATTTCGGTTCGCCAAACCAGATCATCTTCAATGAAAAGGCAATGGAAGCGATGGGGTTAACTGATCCAATTGGCAAAAGTGTTACCATTGGAGGGGAAGAAAGGCAAATCGTCGGCATCGTAAAGAACTTTCATTTTGAATCGCTCTATGAAGAAGTAAAGCCCTGTGTGCTGCTTCTGGCACCCATGCAATTTGCGCCGAGGATTTCGGTAAAAATTCAAGCAGGCGCGGAGAAGAACACTATCGAAGCGCTTCAGAAAGTCTATCAGGCACACAATCCGGAATTGGTATTTGATTTCAAATTTATGGACGACGATTACCAAGCTCTCTACGTCGCTGAGCAACGAGTATCTACTTTATCGAGATACTTCGTGGGGATTGCTATTCTCATTTCTTGTTTGGGCTTATTTGGTTTAGCGGCTTTTACTTCCGAAAGAAGACTGAAAGAAATTGGTATCCGTAAAATACTAGGAGCTAATAATTTGAGTATTATTCGCTTGCTATCCAGTGACTTTACCAAAATGGTATTAGTGGCGATTTCCATCGGTTTGCCTATCAGCTATTGGATAGCGCGGCAATGGTTGGAAGACTTTGCTTACCGAATTGATCTAAAGTGGTGGTACTTCATTAACGCTGGTCTCATTGCAATAATTATTGCCTGGGCGACGGTAGGTATACAAACTATTAAGGCAGCCAGAGTAAATCCGGTAACATGCTTGAAAGATGAATAAGCCACCTTCTCCCCCCAAAGCTCTCCTTCGCTTTTTCCGCTGGTACTGCCACCCCGATTATCAGGAAGATATTGAAGGAGATCTGTTGGAGCGGTTTGAAAGAAGATTTGAAAGCGACGGCGGAAAGAAGGCACGGTGGGAGTTCACTAAGGATGTAATGAAGCTTTTTAGACCGGGAATTATTCGTCCCTTTTATAAAACACAACCTGTAAATCATACGGCTTTGTTTCAAAACTATTTCAAAATCGGTTGGCGAAATCTGCTTAAGCATAAAAGCTATTCGGTAATTAATGTCTTGGGTTTGACGCTGGGAATTACCGGTGCTATCCTGATCTTTACCCTGGTTAGGTACCATTTGAGTTTTGATACTTTTCATGTAAAAAAAGATCGGATTTATCGCGTTACTACTGAATTTCACCAGGAAGAAATAAGTCGAGAAGCTAACGCTCCACAACCCATTGGGAAAGCTCTTCGCAATGACTATACCTTTGCCGAAAAAATAGCGATGATATACAGCCAATCGGGTTGGCTGGTCACTATTCCATCTTCTGAAGAAGGTAAGAAGTTTGAAGAAAATATTGCTTTTGCGGAGCCCGAATTTTTTGACATTCTGGATTTTCCCTTGACACAAGGGGATAAAAACACCATCTTAACCGAACCTAATACAGCGATTATTACCAAGCGGATTGCGGAGAAATTTTTCGGAGACCAGAACCCGATAGATCAAACGATCCGGGTACAAAACAAGCTAGAGTTCAGAATTACCGGAGTTCTACAGGACTTGCCGATCAACACCGATCGCCGGGATAAAATCTACTTATCGTACAGTAACCTGAAAGACTACAATGAGTGGTTGGCCGGCGATAGTTGGCAGGGGATAGCGGGCGGTATGCACTGCTTTATGTTACTAAAACCCGATGTCCGGCCTTCCGAGGTACATGAAGCTTTTCCCGAACTTTCTAAAAAATATTATAACGAACGAGATGCCGAGATATACCAGTTCAAACTTCAGCCTATTTCGGATATTCACTTCAATCCCGATTTAGGAGGCTATTTAGCTAAGAAAAACCTGTGGGCTTTATCCTTGATTGGTCTGTTTCTAATCATTACCGCTTGCGTAAATTTTATTAACCTGGCCACTGCCCAGGCACTTCGCCGGGCTAAAGAGATTGGGGTACGGAAGGTGCTAGGAGGCAAACGAGGACAGCTCTTTTGGCAGTTTATAACCGAAACAGCATTGATCACGATGTTAGCACTGGTATTGGCTTATGCGTTCGCCCAGCTAGCACTGCCCTACCTGAACCAACTGCTCGATATTCAGCTTCAGATCAATATTTTTCAGGATGTTTATTTGCTTACCTTTCTGCCCACTCTGCTGCTGGTCGTGATATTACTCTCCGGTTCCTATCCTGGTTTAATTATGACAGGCTTTCAGCCCATTATGGCTCTGAAAGGTAAAATATCCCAGAAACACGCAGGCGGTTTCTCATTGAGGAGAGGATTGGTCGTTATCCAGTTCGTGATTTCGCAACTGCTGATCATCGGTACTATTGTGATCGCGAACCAGATGCGCTACTCCCGGCAAACGGATATGGGTTTCACCAAAGATGCCATCGTGATGCTTCCGGTACCTGAAAGAGAAAAATCAACCATAAGTGCATTTAACTCGGAGATTTCCCAGATAGCAGGTGTGGAGGAAGTAGCCTTTTGCAGTCGCGCTCCGGCATCCCGAGGTTGGGCCAGTGTGACCGTACGCTTTGGTTCGCGTACGGAAGACGAAGACTTTGATATTACCGTCAAAGCGGGTGACCATCAGTACGTTCCTACCTTTGACTTACAACTTATAGCCGGGCGCAACTTACAACCCTCGGATACGGTTCGGGAATTTTTAATCAATGAGACTGCGGTAAAAAGATTTGGAGAACATTCCCCCAAGGATGTGATCGGAAAAAGAATGCAGATAGGCCTCAGCAACAGTAAAGGAACGATTGTGGGCGTAGTGAAAGACTTTCATAATAGGTCTTTTCATGAGACTATTGATCCGATCTGCATTACTACCTCAAACAAATGGTATTCCGAATGTGCCATAAAAGTCAATCCCGCTAATCTAGAGCCTACCTTATCGGCTCTTGAAGCGAGTTGGACGGAAGTCTTCCCGAATCATATCTTTGAATACGGTTTCCTGGATAAGCAGATTGCTCTATTCTATAAAACGGACAACATGATCTTCCGGCTGATCCAGATTTTTGTCAGTATCGCCATTATTATTGGTTGCCTTGGCTTATACGGCTTAGTACTATTTATGGCGGCTCAGAAAACCAAAGAAGTGGGAGTGCGGAAAGTATTGGGTGCCAGCTTGCCCAGTATCCTATGGCTGTTTGGCAAAGAATTCACCCGCTTGTTGATCTTGGCATTCGTAATAGCCGCTCCTTTAGCGTGGTGGGTGATGCAGAGCTGGCTGGAGAACTTTACTTATCGGATAGAAATGGGGGCTGGGATTTTTGCTCTAGCCATAGCAGCTACCTTTCTCGTAGCTATACTCACCGTAAGTTTCCAATCCGTTAGAGCTGCCCTAGCTAATCCGGTAGACTCACTAAGGAATGAATAAGTTGGTGGGAGCTGAGCTACCGTTCGACAGGTGAAAGTAGTCAGAGTCTTGTTCGGCTACCCTAAAGATTTACCAATGAACAAGGTTAGGGCGATGAAGAACACCGCTGGTTCTATCGTGGGTAACCTAATTGCTGCTTAATAACATTTCTTAAGGGAAGAACTCAAGACTCATTGGCTACGGCATCTTTAAGCTTGTGATTGACCTTTTCTATTAGTTTACCTGAGCGGCTGTAGTACGACCAGCTACCTGATTTCTCACCTTGCTCATAAGAGCCTTTTGATTCTACGTTGCCATTGTCGTAGTAGAGTATCCATTCGCCTGTGCGGTAGCCATTGAGCATATTGCCTCCGCTTAGCTCAGTTCCGCTTTTGAAGTAGTATACCCATTTGCCGTTTGGTATACCGTTTTGGTAGTTGCCCTTAGATTCTAGTTCACCAGTAGGATAGTAAGTAAGCCGTTCACCGTAGCCGTTTTCTAAACTACCTCCCGAAAGGGAGTCCCCAATAATGGTATAGAACTTACTAACACTTTTTAGCAGCCCTATCTCCCAGGTTTCTTCTTGGGTTAGCTGACCGTTTACATAAAATAACCCCCAGAGTCCGTCTTCTTCTCCCATTACAAAGGAGCCTACTGATTCAAGCTGCCCACTATCGTGGTACTTAAACCATTGTCCATCTTCTAGTCCTAGTCTATAAGCACCTTCAGCCACTAGGGTTCCCGACTCATTATAGTATTTCCAGAGGCCATCTTTCAGTCCATTCTTATACTTCCCCGCCGAATAGATTCGCCCCGATTCGTAATACGTCTTCCATACTCCAGTTTCTATTCCCGCCTGGTACTGGCCTTCTACGCTTTTTTTGCTATTGTAATGATACTCCAAATAGGTGCTATCGCGGATACTATTTTTAAAGTAGCTGATTGATTTGAGTTGACCGTTAATGTAGTAAAACTTCCACTCACCATTCGGTTCACCTTCATCGTAATTTCCTATTCCCAGTAGTCCACCATAATCGTTAAAAAACTGCCAACGGCCTACTTGCTTGCCTTCTTCAAATTCACCCCGCTGTACTACTTGGCCCTGTTGATCAAAAAAGAGCCAGCGGCCTTCCCGTACCCCGTCTACTAATTCTCCCCGTCCTTTAAGGCTATCGATAGGAGGAACGCTTTCTTGAGCGAAGGATAGGTTAATAGCTAGAAGGCAGGTTAGATAAAAAAGTGTATATCTCATTGATAATGCTTGATTGATAATACTCAGTTTATATAGATAACGTTATAAATCCAGTAATGTCACAATGTGGTCTAAAAAAGTAACGGTCTGGGTAGGAAGATTATCCCAACCAGAAAGTGGAAAAAAAACAGCAAACTTGCAAAAAGACCGTTGCTCCAACCATTTTTTCCAATCTGTTTCTCCAAAAGTAAACTCCGAAGCCAGGCGATAATAGGATGGATGACGATGGTACTGCCATGGATCATCGCCCACACAAATGTGCCAGTCCAATTGCTTTATTATGGTCCATTGAGCTGCTAACTTCGTACGAAAATGTGTTAGGGAAAGCCCTGCTAAATGCCAGGAGATACTTAACTCATGTCCCCACCAAACCATAGTTCGTAGGCTAAAAATATCGTCTTGGCTCAGTAGCCTCGGATAATCCAGTACGTAATAAGGTAGCTCATGGTAGTTTTCCCCCCGAGAAATTTTGCCTCCTCGGATGAGCACCTTCTCCGGAAAAGCCGGAGATTTGTTTAGAATATACTCTTTAAGCTGAAGTTGGGTGGCTGCAAGTAATTGATTAGCTTTTTGATGGATAACAGCTTTAGTCAGTAAAAAATCAGTATCAGTAAGGCAGTGTAGTTCTTTAGCTGTGAGTGAAAATGAAGGCATACTAGCTGCACCCAAAAAGGTTAATCAATACGCTGAATAATACGAACTACTATCTGGTGCTGATCGCCATCACTGTCTTCTACCGTAAAAAATACTGAAGGGTTATCTATTTCTAACTCAGCCCGGGCGTAGGTAATTTTAGAATCTGAAAGTTGGTTTTGAATAGTGTCTTTTAAATCGACAATAATTTGGGCAAACGTTTGCTCGAGCGGACTGGGATTATAATTCATGGTTTTCATAATGGTCGTTGATTTAAGGTGTCTAGAAGCAAAAATAAAAATTCATTTGGTTCTTTAAGACTTATGCCAAAAGTAAAAAGCATACTGAGGTTTTTAGCATTTGCTTAAAGTACCAATTGACTCAGGAACATTGTTATTTGTTGAGAATGTTTACTATCCAATGATGACTCACTTTATCGAGATAAACAACCTTACCCATGAGTAATTTTATTGATTTTTGGGAGACAGTTCCCAGTGCATACCGAGCCAGAATTCTAATCGGTGGTATTGCTATTTTTTGGATCATTGAAAGTGCCGTACCACTGTTCCGATTTAAGTACCACAAAATCAAGCACGCGGGAATAAACTTCTTCTTGACCTTCACCACCATAGTAATCAACTTTCTATTTGCCGGGCTTCTATACTTTATGGCTAATTGGGTGGTTGAGCACGATTTCGGCATTATTCAGTGGGTTAACCTTCCCATTTGGATAGAACTCTTGATCGGGTTGATGCTACTGGATTTAGTCGGAGCTTATTTTATTCACTGGTTAGAGCATCAGGTGAAAATGATGTGGCAATTTCATCTTATTCATCATTCTGATACTACGGTAGACACTACCACGGCTAACCGCCATCATCCGGGTGAGAGCGTATTCCGGGCGGTATTTACTACGTTGGCAGTCTTCATGGTAGGGGCACCAATCTGGATGGTGCTTTTGTACCAGAGCTTTTCAGTAGTACTATCGCAGTTTAATCACGCGAATATTCACTTACCGGAGCTAGTCAATAAAGTTCTAAGTTGGGTATTTGTTACACCCAATATGCATCATGTGCATCATCATCAAACCCAGCCCCTAACCGATACCAACTATGGGAATATCTTCTCCATTTGGGATCGGCTGTTTGGTACTTTCGCCTACGTAACTGATCCTCAGACTATTGTTTATGGTATTGATACTTATCCTGACTCCAAAGAGCATTCTCATATTGGTGGCTTATTGAAGATTCCGTTTCAAAATTATCGTCAGTCTACCACTGCCCATCCAAAGAATACAGAGTTTTAGAGTATCAATCTTCTGGTGGGAAATTATGTAATATCTCACTGGAGATTTGGAGTTCATTTTTGGAAATCAGCACGAAAGTTGAAGTCATGAGTGACAAATAGACATAGACGAGACTAGCTATGAAACTGTATATTCCCTTACTTATTCTGACCCTCATATCAGTAATGGCCTGCCAGGATGCTCCTGATGAAGTAGCAGAGCCAGAACTTATGGAACTAATCAATAGTGCTTTGGTAGCTTTTGCTTATTCTAGCAATCCGCTTCAGCAGTTTTTCCAGCAACCGACCCGGGCTTACATTAGTGGCTACTTCTACTTTGAGGGCGATTTAGCGGAAGATATTATCTTCGGACTGGATATTGAGTGGCTAGAAGGTACTGAAAATTCTATTCATTTTGCTGGGGCTGATTGGATGAGTCTAGCGGGAGTTACCCGGAATGGACTGTTGTATTTCCCGATAGGCTCACCCGAAAACCTGGAAGGAACTCCAACTTCAACCGAAAAATGGGAAGTGCGTGATTTAGGAATCACCCTACAGCCCAACCAGTGGTACCAGATGCGGATTGATGCTGATTTTGCTATCCGAGAGTTTTTGTCGGTACAGATTACTGGAGAAGGATTGAATGTAACTGAAGATATTTCTGGCTATCCCTTGGAATATCCTAACTATATTCCTTTCGATAAGCCAAGTCTGACCTTTTATACTTTTGCCCTGCGTTCACGGGAATTTGCTCCTGAAAATGAAGGAGATACACGCGTTTATTTCGATGACATTCAGAGTGGGGTATTTTCAAATAGTGGGTTTGAGATAGTTTTTCAAAATGACTTTGAAGGGCAAAACCAGATTGAGGATATTCCGTTTACGCTGCCCATCAGCCCGCTTTCTGATGTTACCGAAAACTTTTGGTACTATGAGAACGGCGATGCTAAAATTAGCATTAGTGAGCAGGTGAGTCGGAGTGGGGCAAAGGCAATGCTCTGTAATGCTAGTTTAGTGCAGTAGTTAGTTTCTGGACGTGTTGATGGTTGGCTGAATGGGTGACAGATTGGGTAAACTTAGTCTTACAAGCAGGAAAAAATTTCCCCAACCGGTTTAGATCTCAAGTATCAGTACAAAAAAAACAATTTCGTTTACCAGCAATTTTAGTAGTAAAAAGTAAAGTACGAGCATTAAAACGGACAAAATTCGCTAGTACATTCGATCGCCATAAAAATGAACAGAATTTTGGCATCATTTTTATCTAACTCATGATGGGTAGTACTGTGAGTGTCACACGAACAAAACTCCTTGCTAACGGCTGAAAAATGGAGACCAAGCGAATTTTGATACTTGATGATGAAGAAGAAATTTGCTTTCTTCTAGCAGCACTATTGTCTCAAATGGGGTACCAGACGGATTATGCTCATACCTTAGATGATGGCATACGGAAGCTATCCATTGAACCACCCTTCGACCTGATTTTTCTTGACTTGAACCTACCCGACGGCTTAGGATATCATCTGGTTCCGGTAATAAAGGAGAAACACCAAGAGTCTAAGATTGTTATGATTAGTGCTCATGGCAGCCTACTGGAGCAAATAAAAGAGCAAGAACAGTCATTTGATTATTTTATGGCTAAACCATTCAGTCGAGATAATATCTCCAAAATACTATTGGAGTTAGATATCTAACTCTGATTTTCAAACCTTTCCCTATTTATCTGATTATTACTAGAGGAGAAAAATAGCTATCTTGCAAAAGACAGCTCACTTTTTAGTTTAGAACCATTTTTCTTGCCCTGCTTAATGAGTAAAGTTTTAATAGTAGATGATGATCAGGATATTCGATTACTGTTAGATAAATTCCTAACCAAGGGAGGGTTTGTCACGGCGACAGCCGGCACCGGCGAGTCTGCTATTGATATTACTAAAAAAGACATATTTGACCTTATTTTATGCGATTTTAAGCTACCCGATACTACGGGTATAGAGCTAATTCCTCGGATTAAAATCACGAATCCTGAGGCAGCTGTTATTGTCATTACGGGGTACTCTGATGTGAAAGTAGCCGTAAAAGCGATTAAGCTAGGAGCTTACGATTACGTGACTAAGCCTCTTTATCCTGATGAAATCTTACTTACCATTAAGCAGGCAATTTCTAGTAAAAAAACGAAGGTTGAGTCGAAAAAAGCACCAAAAACCACGCGGTTTATTATTGGGGAAAGCCCTCAGTCTAAACAGGTGATGCAGCATGTTCGTCTCATTGCGCCTACTGATATGTCAGTAATTATTCAGGGGGAAACGGGCACTGGTAAAGAGTTTGTTGCCAATGAGATTCATAACTTTAGTAAGCGTAAAGGGGCGCCATTTGTAGCCATTGACTGCGGGGCTTTACCTAAAGACTTAGCAGGATCAGAATTATTTGGACATGTAAAGGGTGCTTTTACGGGAGCATTGAATGATAAAACGGGTAGTTTTGAAACCGCCAATGGCGGTACGCTATTTTTGGATGAGATCGGAAACCTCTCTTATGAGAATCAGATTAAGCTATTGAGAGTAATTCAGGAGCGAAAAATCAAAAAGATTGGTAGTACTAAAGATATTCCGATTGATGTACGATTGATTGTGGCGACTAATGAAAATCTGTCTGATGCGGTGAAGAAAGGTGAATTCCGGGAAGACCTGTACCACCGCTTCAATGAATTTAAGATTAGCCTCTCACCTTTGCGGGAACGTAAAGCTGATATTAAACTCTTCGCTCAGCATTTTCTGGAAAATTCTAATCGAGAACTTGGTAAATCAATAGAAGGCTTTGAGGACGACGTAATGCAAAAAATGAAAGCCTACTACTGGCACGGTAACCTGCGAGAACTGCATAATGTAGTGAAGCGAGCAGTACTTCTAGCGCAAAGTGACCGGATTAGTTCGGAATGCTTACCGGAGGAGATCAAAACCCCGGCGTACTTCGATGATGTTGCTGACAGTGAAGAGATTATATCAGAGGCGGACAATCTTAAGTCGGTATCTAAATTGGCTGAGCGGGATGCGATTATTAGTGTGCTGGAAAAAACAGGGTACAATAAGACCAAAGCGGCTAGCGTATTAAAAATTGACCGAAAAACACTATACAACAAAATGAAATCTTATAACATAGACCTCTAGCTAGGCTTTGTTTCATAAACTCGACCGGGTCATTGACTTTTTTAGCTCATGGATAAAGCCATTCTCGGAGATATATTTGAGTCAATCGAAAACGGTGTTGTTGTATTCAGCCCGATTTATAATCAGCAAGGAGAAATTACTGATTTTCGCTACGAGCAGATTAACCGTGCGGCTCTGCTGCTCATCAAAAAAGAAAAATCCCAGCTTACTGATAGCACCTTACTAACGGTTTTTTCCAACCTACGAGGAAGCGAGTTATTCCAACAGTATCTAAAGGTAATCAAAAGCGGACAAAGCTTTCGCTCCGAATTTAAATACCAAAATGAAGAATTAGATACCTGGTTCAGAAACTATGCATTTCGTCTAGATTCGTATTTGGTGATTCAGTTCACAGATATTGATGAATACAAGCAAATTGTAGAAGAGCGGTCGCGTAATGAAAGCTTGTACCAGGCAATTGTGCGAACACTACCCAGTAATCTGGATTTACTTCTGATTGACCGGAAATTTCAGGTGCAGATTAGCAAAGGTAATCCACTAAAGGCTTTAGGAGTTAACACATTAATGTCAGTAAACTCATTTTTGAGCGACGAACTAACTACCGATGCTTTTGATCCGATCAGAAAAAATTGTCAGAAAAGCTTTAAAGGCGAAACTATACGCGAAGAAATATCTCGACAAGAGACGTTATATCGCTTATCTTTTGTACCTGTATATAATCATGAGAATGTTACCTTCGGATGTCTAATTGTTGCGGAAGATATTGGAATATTTAGTTTATCTGAAGATGAGCTACGTAATAGACTTTATGCCCTAGAAAGTGCTAAAGAAAGTTTAGAGCAGTTTGCTTACGTAGCGTCTCATGATCTTCAGGAACCCCTTCGCAAGATACGCGCTTTCGGCGACCGGATTTCTACGCGCTATGCTGACAAGTTAGACGAAACAGGTCAAGACTATTTTGAGCGGATGCAGGGAGCTGCCGGGCGAATGCAGGTACTTATTGACGATCTGCTAAAATACTCGCGGGTTGGGCGTGTCCAAAATGGCTTTGAACAGATTAATTTAAATCAACTAGTAGGTACCGTACTGGTTGATATGGAGACTACTATTGAAGAGTCTGGGGCAACGGTTGAGGTTGGTAGCTTACCTATTATTGAAGGGGAGCCTACTCAGCTACGTCAGCTCTTTCAGAATCTTCTGAGTAATGCTATCAAGTTTAGGAGAGCAAAGGTGATATCGTATGTTGAAGTCCAAGCTAAAAAACTTGTTGCTGGGCAAACTAACTTATACAATCAGTCTATTGACTATTACGAAATTACCGTGCAGGACAATGGAATCGGGTTTGAGGAAAAGTACTTGGATCGGATTTTTAATATTTTCCAGCGACTGCACGGACGAAACAAATACCCAGGTACAGGCATTGGTCTGGCGATTTGTCGTAAAATTATTGATAATCATCAGGGTGATATTTATGCAACTAGTCGGGTAGGGGCGGGAGCTACCTTCCATATCATTTTACCCCAACAGCAAACAATGCAGTCATGAGTAAATCAATGATAAAAACGATCACCATTCTGATGGCTGATGATGATCCAGATGATCGTATCTTAACCAAAGACGCTTTTGAAGAAAATGGCCTGGCTAATGATTTACACTTTGTGGAAGATGGAGAAGAGCTGATGGATTATCTTCACCAGCGGGGAAAATTTTCAGCTGATAATGCTCCCGAACCGGGTTTGATTCTGTTAGACCTAAATATGCCCCGCAAAGATGGTCGGGAAGCACTAGCTGAAATTAAGTCTCATCCTACATTCAAACATATTCCTGTAATTGTTCTTACTACCTCTAAGGCAGAAGAAGATATTTTCAAGACCTACGATTTGGGAGTAAGTTCATTCATTACTAAACCAGTCACATTTGAAGGTCTAGTAAAAGTCACCCGGACTATTGGAAACTATTGGTTGGGTATTGTGGAATTACCGAACAGAAAACCTACCTAAACACTTTCTACTACAGAAACAAAACAAATGGAGGTGACTCCTTCATTGCAACCTATGCAAAAAGAAAATATAAAAATATTACTGGTGGATGATGATGAAGATGATTACATCATCACTCGGGATTTACTTGCAGACATAAAGACTGCCGATTTCTCGCTCTCTTGGATAAATAACTATGATGATGCCCTTGAACGGTTAGAAAAAGATGACTTCGATGTTTACCTCATTGATTATCGACTGGGAGAAAAAAGTGGTCTAGATTTACTGCGAGCTGGAATAGAGCGAGGTGTTCGCAACCCAATTATTCTCCTTACCGGAAAAGGTTTTGCGGAAATAGATTACCAGGCTATGCAGATGGGAGCGGCTGATTATTTGGTAAAAGATGGTTTAAATTCGATGACTATCGAACGTAGTATTCGGTATGCTCTTAAAAATTCGCATTTTGTCCATAAACTCTTTACTCAGGAACAGAAATATCGGGTGCTGTTTGAGCAGTCGGTCAATGCTATTTATGTGACCAACTCAGAAGATATATTCATAGACGCTAACAGTGCTATGGAAAAGCTGTTTGGTCACCTATTATCTGAGCTTCAAAAGCTATCGCTTAGTGAGCTTTTTGTCGATCCTGAACAATACCCTCACCTGCATGAGAAGTTAATAACTGAAGGGGTAGTTATTGATTTTGAGACAGAACTTAGGCATAAAAATAACCAGATTATTACCTGTAATTTATCGGCTGCTCGCTTAGTTGACCCTGAACAAAACTTGCTGGGGTATCAGGGAATCATTACTGACATTTCGGAGAAGAAGAAGGTGCAACAAGAGCTAATTCGTTTGGAGAAAATGATGATGACGGCCAATATTGCCCGTAGTATTGCCCACGAAGTCCGTAATCCTCTTACGAATATTAATTTGTCATTAGAGCAGTTTAGCACCGAAATTACGGATCGTGATGATCTTACGGTGTATTTGGATATTATACGCCGGAATACTCAGCGTATTAACGAGCTAATTACGGCCATGCTCAACTCTTCTAAGCCTTCTCAGCTATCTTTAGAGCCAAGTTCTCTTAATGAAGTAGTGAAAAAAACGCTAGAGATTACGGCTGATCGGGCAAAACTGCAAGAAGTGCAGATACAGCATCAGCTTGATCCCAAATTATCCAGGTTTCCCCTCGATCGTGACAAGTTAGTGATGGCATTGCTAAATATCGTAAACAACGCCATAGAAGCAGTAGAGCCAGGTGCTGGGAAAATTGTATTAAAAACCTGGCAAGATAATGATCATGAATATATTGTAGTAGAAGATAATGGGAAAGGAATAGCTGAGGATAATTTGAACAAGCTGTTTGATGCATTTCATACCGGAAAGCGCGGTGGAATAGGTCTAGGGCTTACTTCTACCCAAAATATTATCAATAGTCACCAAGCGAAAATTTCAGTAAGCAGCGAAGAAGGAATGAGTACTTCTTTCACCATTACTTTCTCTAAGCAGAGATAGCGATGCCTAGCTGATGGCCATGTTCATTGTATATCTACTTCTTCTGGTATCATTGGTTTAAGAAGCTGTTTGAGTTATGTTTTTTGATTTATTGGTAGAGATTTTTTTGGCAATCTAGGCCCTTTTCAAGCAGCGTAGCCTAAGCTACGGTCCGTTCCACTGCAGGCAAAAAAAAGCCGAAGAGTGGCGGAAAAAGATCCCCAAGAAACAGAAAGGCTTAACTCAAATAGCTTCTAAGTTAAAAAGTGGTTAAAGTTACTTGATTAGTTCCGATTACCCCAGGTCATATTCCGTTGGATAAACAGCTTAACTAAACTGGATGTGACTCCCAGCAGTAAAGTCCAGGTAAGCGCTTGACGTAAAGATACATCACGATCAGAAGGGTCTTTTGGCGGATCCTGATGCGTCGCCCGCTTCCAACCAAATTCAATGATGCGACGGACAAGTACTGCGCTCACCATAGTAACTCCGCCAATAATCCAGCTATTCAGTTGTTCCTCACTATCAAAGCTGTCTATAATTCTCTCCAGTAGACTCATGTTTATTCAATTGGTTAAATACTATCCGGCAAAATACAATAGTAGGCTTCGCAAACATAGTAGTAAGCTACTTTAATCATAGCTATTTCCAGAGTTCCTTTCTTCTTATTAAGCATTTACTATTTGATCATCTGATTCACTGTCCTGTATTTTCTAGATAAACGTATTTTCTATTGCTTTCACTAAATCAACCAGCGTTTGATCAAATGGTTACCCCAAGAGGGTGTACACTGTCCCTCCCTGCTGGTATTAATGTATTGCGAATACTAAGTAAAACGCTATACCACTATCGGGTGAAAGTGTATTCTTGATGTGTTGTGATAATCGAACTGTTCCCTTTTTGGTACTTGTAAAGCGATGAGGAAAATGTGCTACTTTCCCCAAAGCGAGGAAAAAATTTCTCATAAAAATGCTCGGTGCTTCCCAGATTTCCCCAGTATAATTTGGGCTAATTAAGTAAAAAACCACTTTTTTTACCCTTAGACCCATAAAAAGGGGCTATAATGAAACTTGGCACAGGATTTTCGTATACATCACCGAGGAACCTTAAACTTTTTTGAATTATGAGATTATTATCAGGAATTGTTGCTGGAGTATTGGCTGGAATTGCCGCAGGAGTATTAATGGCTCCGGATAAGGGTGACGCTACTCGCAAGCGGTTAAACAAAGAGGGTAACCGAGTCCGTGGCGATGTAGAGAAGTCAGTCAATGAAGGTATTTACAACCTATTAGACTCAATTAGCCAAGCCATTGATGACTACTCTAAGCGTAGTCAGAAGTCACTAAAGCAGGCTAAGAAGAAAAAGCGATATATCAACTTTTAAGGTTGATTACCATATTCAGTTTTTGCAGTGCATTATTTTTTAGGAGCTTCCATTTTTTAAGCTAGTAGGCGAGAGTTAAAAACTATTGTAGGAAAGCATTCAATGAATATTATATTTTTTACCCATTTTTTTCTTGGCGCTGCTTACATGAATCAAGCTCAACCATATTATAAGTTTTAATCTGAAAGGCTTACGACCAAACTAGAACTAAACATTTTACACTTAATTTTTAGGAGATCATGAAAACGAATTTCAGAACTATCGCGACGTACCTATTTGCCGGAGCATTTTCATTAGCAGTTTTTACTGCTTGTGACTCGGCTCAGAACCAAGCTAGTGAGGCTGGTGATGCTATGGAAGATGCCGCCAATGAAGCTGGCGACGCTATGGAAGAGGCTGGTAATGAAATGGAAGAAGTTGTTGCTGGCTGGCAGGTTGAACAAGAAGAGTGGCAGGCTAAACTGAATGATAAAATCACTAAGCTAGAGCAGGAAATGGAAGGTGCTTCGGATGAAGCTAAAGCTGAATATCAGGAAAATATTGATGAGCTAAAGTCAGACTTAGAAAAGCTAGAAAGCTCTACCGCCGAAAACTGGGGAGAGATTAAAAACGATGTTAGCAACACTTTCAATGAACTAGGTGACGAGTTAGAGGGTGCTATGGAGGAAGTGAAGAACTAATTCCTGACCAAACCAATTAATCCAAGTGAGAAGCGTGACATCTATAAGGTGTCTCGCTTTTTTATTATTTAACACTGCTCATAATATTAGGATAAGTAATTGGTGGGTACTACTAAATAGAGATTTACAGGTTTAAAGCCACTAACCTTAGTTGAGGTCAACGCCTATTTGCAAGACTAGTATGAATATAATCAATAGTACCGAAGCAGATATACCGGATATTTTCCGACTCTACCGACTGGCTACCGAATTTCAACAAGTAAAGTTTCCCGAGAACCAATGGCCAGAGTTTGAGCACGAACTAGTAGCTACTGAAGTGGCTGAACAGCGACAGTTTAAACTTTTGATTGATAATCAGATTGCCTGTATCTGGGCAATTACCTACCGCGACCCCCAAATCTGGGAAGAAGCTGATAATGATCCTTCGGTATACATACATCGAATTGCTACCAACCCAGCATTCAGGGGAAATAATTTTGTGAAAATCATTGTAGAGTGGGCTAAGGATTTTGCTAAAGCTCAAAATAAACAATACATCCGGATGGATACCTGTGGGTATAACGAAAAACTCATTAATCATTATTCCCACTGTGGGTTTGATTTTTTAGGTATAAAAAAGCTAAAGAATACCTCAAATTTACCTGCTCACTATCATAATGCCGATGTGTGTTTCTTCGAAATCAAGCTTTAGCAGAACAGGCTTAAATAATAGCTAACCGTATTCCTGAATCTTTTGATAGAAACAAATGATTATTATTAACAAGTCGTCGGCTAAGGAGGTGTTAGGAATAGCTTCTGTACCAAACACTGGTGGCTATGGCATACTTACTAAGTACTATCTTTTTGATTGCATTAATGGATTCACAGACAATTTTTGATTTCACTACTGATACTAATATACAAAGTTGGCGAGTGGTAGATGATGTAGTCATGGGCGGGGTATCGTCCGGTAACTTCACAATTAATGAAGAAGGCTTTGGAGTTTTTGCTGGGAAAGTTTCATTAGAGAATAACGGAGGTTTCTCCTCAGTGCGTTATCAGTTCGACAAACTGCCAGTAAAATCGCATACTACTATCCGTATTAGGCTACGGGGCGACGGTAAAAAGTACCAGTTTAGAGTTAAAGCCAACGCAGAAGATTACTATTCTTACATCTACCCCTTTATTACTTCGGGTGAGTGGGAAGAAATAAAAATTCCTTTAGCCGATATGTATCCTACGTTTAGGGGAAGAAGACTTAACCAATCCAACTTCCACGAAGACCAATTCGAAGAAATACGTTTCTTAATAGGCAACAAAAGAGCAGAAGAGTTTAAATTAATGATAGATAAGATCGTGTTGGAATAATTTCTATTGTTTGTAAGAGTAAGAGACCAAGAAAAAACTTCCAATAGGTCATGTAAGCTTTGCGTTATTTCGGGAAGAGCCTGAAGCCATACCAATAAAAAACCCGAAGGCTCTCACCTCGGGTTTCATCTGTCTACCTTTTTTTACTACTGCTTACTTCGTAAAACTCATAATGGGACGTTGGTTTGTTTAGTTTAGTAGATACAGAATAATTGTACTACCGCACCCTAGTCGTCAGGTAGGGCAAGGGTTGCATCCACATGATTCAATAGCCTTTATTACTGAATCAAACGGAATACTCATTTATTTTGGGTTTTTGTGGTCTGAGAAAAGGCGATAGTTGTTGGATGCAATACTAGTTGTTCGTAGTGTCTTAGAAAAAGCCAGTCAGGTGTATTTCCTACGCATGTAAGGTTTTACGTAAAAGGTGGTTATTTGCTAAGAGCATGTTAAAAAATTCTGTTTGGTCATGCGTTTAAACGATTAAGAATG